>JAEEGF011763413.1_pt1 | contig 16543 bp, 17 predicted proteins | sample 9134171 | NCBI WGS metagenome assembly JAEEGF01 (sample SAMN16246542, study PRJNA631951) | gut metagenome | biome: gut microbiome; feature: rumen; material: AP-attached | host: Bos | place: Iran: Karaj | collected 2018-10
CGCTCCCCGGCGAAAACCGCTACGAAGCCGCGAAGGCCTGCCGCAAGGGCGCCTACATCGTGAGCGACAATACGGCTGCCGGCAAGAACCCGGACCTCACGCTTGTGGCGAACGGTTCCGACGTGCTCCTGGAACACCAGGCTGCCGAACTCCTCCGCGCCGAAGGCAAGGCCGTGCGCGTTGTCTCCATGATCAGCCCGGCTCTCTTCCTCAAGCAGGAAAAAGCTTACCGCGATCAGGTGCTCGTGCCCTGGACTCCGGTGTTCGCTCTCTCCAGCGGCCTCCCGGTTCTCTTCGACCGCGTGGTCGGCGGGTTCGGCAAGGCCTGCGGCCTGGAACGCTTCGGCGCTTCCGCTCCGGCTGGCGTGCTCGAGAAGGAATTCGGCTACGTGCCCGAGGCTGTGGCTGCGAAGGCCAAGGAATACCTCGCCGAGTTCGCGCAGAACGTCGCCGACTTCAAGAAGGCAAATTAAAGCGACCGCTCGCGCTAGATTTGGGCGTTAAATTACTCTGGTATGCGCTCGCTCTCACTGCAAAGGCTCGTTGATACGAGCCTTTTCCGTTCACAGAACGCGCTTGCTCCTCGCACGGGAGCGGCTTTTTGTTTCCTATATTTCCGATAAATGATTTGGGGAACTATGAAGCGTTTTTCTTTGATTTGCACTTTGGCATTGGCGTTCTTGTTTACCGCCTGCGGTGACGACAGCTCCTCGTCTGTAGGCGGTGGCGGTTCCGGCGACAAGGGCAGCGAATACAATCCCGACGCGGGAACGGTCAAGGATTTGCGCGATGGCCAGACTTACGCCACGGTCAATATCGGCGGACGGGTATGGATGGCGGAGAACCTGAACTACGAAACGGAAACCAGCGTAGTTTTCCCCGAATACGACGGGAAGTCCCACGAAAAGTACGGGCGGCTGTACGCCTGGGAAGATGCAATGGACGCGTGCCCCCGCAGTTGGCGCCTGCCGGGCGAAGACGACTGGAACGACCTGGTTGCTGCCGCTGGTGATTCGGCTACGGCGGGTACGAAACTCAAGGCTACGAGGGACTGGGACAAGGACAAAAAGGACTATGTCGTCGGTACGGACGATTTCGGGTTCGCTGCCTTGCCCGCGGCCGTTTCGCATGTCAACACGAACGGTGTGCGCAGCTTCAGCAACAACGGGGCCTTCTTCTGGACCGCCACGGAGAAAAACGACGTGAAGGCGCTCATGTTCGTGATGCATTACGAGAAGGAATCCGTGGAATCGGGCGCATTCCCCAAGGATACGTGGCTCAGCGTCCGCTGCATCAAGGATTAGTTTGCTTTTTTTGGCGAAATAACCTATATTCTAGCCATGATTTGTCCTTTTTGCAAGCAAGACAACGACAAGGTGGTCGATAGCCGCGTGAGCGGAACCGCCATACGCAGACGGCGTGAATGCCTTGCGTGTGGCCGCAGGTTCACTACCCGCGAGTATATCGAACTCCAGCCGTTGACGGTTATCAAGCGGAGTGGCGAAAAGCAGCCGTTCCAGCGCGAGAAGCTTATCCGCGGCATCATGAACTCTTGCAAGAAGCGCCCGCTTTCGACCGAGGATATCGAAGAACTGGCCACCCGCGTGGAAAACGCCCTGCCGGTGAACGACAATTCCGAGGTGGGCTACGATACCATCGGGAACCTCGTGATGCAGGAACTCAAGAAATTGGACCCTGTCGCCTACGTGAGGTTCGCGTCCATCTACCGAGAATTCAAGGAAGTCGGCGAGTTCGTGGACCAGATCAAGACGCTGGACAAAACTTAGACGAAAGAACGCTCGCCATGCTCGCTACAGACGAAAGACGAAAGAAGTCTTCGAAAATTTTGGGCATGCGTTATAGATGATGAAGAATTTACTTAGGACTGCATTTGAAAAACGTGCGCCGCTGTTCGATGTGACGGACGCGTACCGCGTCGTGAATGGGGCCGCCGATGGTTTCCCGGGACTCACGCTCGACCGCTTTGGCGACCGCTTCCAGGTGCAGTATTTCGGGGATGAACTCCTGCGGGAACGTCGCGCAATCGTAGATGCGGTGGTGGAGACATTCAATCCCGCATGCGTCGTGGTGAAGGAACGCCTCTCGCGCTCGGGCAAGTCGCTCGAGAACGCGCCGATGGAAGTTGCCTACGGGTCACGCGAAGATGCCGCGGGTACGGTACGCGAGGGGAACGCGAAATTCCATGTGGACCTGCTCGACACGGTGAACCCGGGGTTGTTCCTGGACATGCGGCACGTGCGCCTCGAGGTGGAGGAACGCTTTCGCGCGATGTCTAATAACGCGCGCTTTTTGAACCTCTTCAGCTACACGTGCAGTTTCTCGGTGCATGCGCGCCTCGGGGGTGCCGCGGTCGCCACGAACGCCGACATCAGCGGCAAGATTCTCGACAAGGGCCGCGAAAACTACGCGCTGAACGGGCTCGACTTGCGCCCCGGTGAATTTTTCCGCGGGAACGCCGTCGAATACGTGCGCTGGGCGCAAAAGAAGGGCCTAAAGTTCGACGGAATCGTACTCGACCCGCCGAGTTTCGCGCGCTTCAAGGGGATGAACTTCAACGTGCGCGAACATTTGATGCCGCTTGTGGCGGACTGCGCCTCGATTTTGAATCCGGGCGGGTTCTTCATGGTGAGTTCCAACTACAGCGAGTTCGCGCTCGATTCGTTCGCGCGCGACGTGCTTGATGCCGTCAGGTCGGTACACAAAGAAGCCCGCACTGCTTGGAAGCGCGGGCAGGATATCGATTTTGCGGGTAGCGGCGCTACGAAGGATTCTTGCCTCGTCGCGACGATGGTGGAAGTGTAATCCTTAGTTTTTTTGGGTTTCCGTTTTGGACTCGCCCTCGGGTGGGTACAACAGGCCGAACCTCAGACCCGCAGTGGAGATCTTGAAACGCTCTACGCGCAACTTCTCTAAAAGCGACTTGAGCCAAAAAAGCCCGCAAATAATCACCTCGTGACGCCCGTTCTCGAGTCCGGGGAGCATCGCACGGAGCTCCTTGGAGAGGTTTGTGATGCGCGTGGTGACCGCATCGAGGTCGGCGATGCTCATCTCGAGCCCTTCAATCGCTTTGTAGTCGAACTGTGGCTTGTTTAGGAACACCATCGCAAGTGCCGTTCCCGTGCCGCCAATGAGGTACACCGGCTTTTTGGTCATGCCCTTGAAACTCACTTCCTTGAAGGTTTCCTTCACAAACTTCTTGTATTCGGGGCCGGGGATCGGTCCCATCGCCTTGAACATCTTGAGGGCGCCCACCGGGATGGAGAACGAGGTCTTTCCGTTGCTGAGTTCGGTGGAACCGCCGCCAATGTCGATTGTCACGATGTCGTCGCCGTGCCATTCCTTGACCGAGCGGAACGTGAGTTTGCCTTCTTCTTCGCCGCTGATGATGCGCGGGCGCATCCACAGGCTCTTTTCGACCGCGTCCAGCACGGCGTCGGGGTTGCTGGCCTTGCGCATCGCCTCGGTGGCGGCGACGGCCTTGAGTTCGACTCCCAGGGCGTGCAGGTCCATGCGGAACTTGGTCATGATGGTAGTCAATTCCCGGATGCGTTCCTCTGTAATGGCGCCGTGTTCGTAAATGTCTTCGCCCAGCCGGCACACTTCCACCTTTTGCAGCTTGGGCACCAGTTTGCCGTCTTCAAAGGCGGCAATCAGCAAAATGCAGCTGTGGCTGCCTATGTCGACGGTCGCTTGGAGCTTATTTTGCATCTTCGGCCTCGCTTTGTGCCTGTTTCGACTCTTCGGCGGCCTTCTTCATCACGCCGCTCTTGATTTTTTCGGCGAGGTTGGCGGGGTGCAGCAAAAATTCCTTGGCGCTCGCGATGGCCTCTTCGACCACCGATTCCGGGTACTTGCCGCTCCAGCTCGCGACCAGGTCGCCCGATTCGCTGCCCAGCGGCTTCTTTTCGCGGATCTCCTGACCCATCTTGAGGGCTAAAAGCAGCCCGAGTTCAAAGGCGCGGGGGTTCTCTTTGCCTTCGAGGAGCTTCTCAACGCGCGAGATTCGCTCCTCGTAGGGGACGTTTTCGAGTTCGGCAAGGTCTTTCTCTGAGATCATGTCTACAATAATAAAAAAAAGAAGGACTTGCTTGCGCAAGTCCTTCATCAAAAGAGAGCTTTGGGAAGAATTACTTCTTAGCAGCCTTCTTAGCCGGAGCCTTCTTAGCAACAGCCTTCTTGGCCGGAGCCTTCTTAGCAACAGCCTTCTTGGCCGGAGCCTTCTTAGCAACAGCCTTCTTGGCGGCCGGCTTCTTGGCAGCAGCCTTCTTGGCAGCGGGCTTCTTGGCAGCCGGCTTCTTAGCGGCAGCAGCCTTCTTAGCCGGAGCCTTCTTGGCAACAGCCTTCTTGGCAGCGGGTTTCTTAGCAACGGTTTTCTTTGTTGTAGCCATTTTATTCTTCCTTTTTTGAGGGTTTAGTGTTTGATGACTATAAAATAACTTTATTTTCACAAATAATCAACACTTTTTTAAAATTTTTTTCATTTTTTTTTCTAAAGGTCTTGACAAAGCCAAAAAATGACTTTGAAAAAGTCTTCTTTGTAGATTGTTACTTTGTATGTAGTACCGCGTCGCAATCCGCATAAAATAAGGCTTGCAGAATAATTAGTGTGTAATGCGAGCACAAAAAGAAAAAATCCGGAGCGTAGCCGGATTTTTGATTGTAAGTTGGTGATTGTCAAAAAGATAGCTTCAAAAAATGCGTGTGAGGCTTGTGTGGGGAGGAATTTTTGTCGCGAAGTGTGACCTTCGTCAAAAATTTTACAATCCTGCCTTCACACTGTCGACGTATTTTTTGATTCCTTCGACTCCAAGCGCGTACATGTCCACGAACTTCGTCGCGAACGGAGGGATTTTTCCGTTGTGCATGCCGAGTGCGTCGTGCATCACCAGCACGTGGCCGTCGGTGAACTTGCCGCCGCCTATGCCGATGGTCACGGAGCCCACTTCGCGGGTGATTCTGGTGCCCAGTTCTTCGGGGATGTGCTCCAGCACCGTCTCGAAACAGTCCAGGCTGTCGACAAACTTGGCCTGCGCCTCAATCGCCGCCGCCTCTTCCTCGGTTTTGCCCTTCTGCTTGAAGTTCTCCGCCGTTTGCGGCAGCAGCCCCAGGTGGGCGCACACCGGGATGTCGTGGGAGCGCAGGAACTCGATGACGCCTGCGGGAGTGCCTTCAATCTTCACGCTCGATGCGCCCACGTCCATTAAACGGCGGGCGTTGTCGTAAGCTGTTTGAGGATCTTTGTCGCTTCTGTAGGGCATGTCGGCGACAACGTGAGTGTTCGGGGCGCCACGGCAGACGGCTGCTGTAAAGATAAGCATCTCGGTCATGCCGATTTCGCGGGTGCTCTTGTAGCCCAGCATGGTGTTGGCGAGGCTGTCGCCCACCAAAATTTGATCCACTCCGGCTGCCTCCGCCATGCGTGCGAAGGCGAAATCGTAGCTCGTAATCATCGAGACCTTTTCGCCGGTAGTCTTTTTAGCCTTGATTTGTTCTGGAGTCAACATAAATATCTCCCATTTTTGGGCCTAAATATAAAAAAAAGGGGCTCTATTAGCTACATTTGCACTTGCCTATGGGTATAGAGAAAGGAATATTCAACCGCACGTCGCTCCTCTTGGGCGACGACGTGATGCAGGCTGTTTACGGCAAGCGCGTTATCATATTCGGCTTGGGCGGCGTTGGCAGCTGGTGCGCCGAGAGCCTCGTGCGTTCCGGCATCAGGGAGCTCGTGCTCGTGGATTCCGACCGCGTGTGTGTCACCAACGTGAACCGCCAGCTCATGGCGACCACCAAGACGGTGGGCAAGGTCAAGGTCGAGGTGCTCAAGGAACGCCTGCTCGAGATCAACCCGCACGCAAACATTGTCGCCCTGCAGGACATTTACGAGGAGGCGAACACCGAAAAGTTCGAACTCGGCTCCTTTGACTATATTATAGACGCCATTGACAGTCTCGAAAACAAGATGCAGCTTTTACTGCACGCCTCCAGGACCCGTGCCACCGTGATCTCGTCGATGGGCGCCGCCCTCAAGATGGACCCCACGCGCGTCAAGGTCGCCGAGTTCTGGAAAGTGAAGGGCTGCCCCCTGGCTCGCGCCCTCCGCGACAAGTTCAAGCGCAAAAAACTCAAGCCATACAAAAAGATCCAGTGCGTTTACAGTGACGAACTGTTGAAGAACCGCGGCAAGAACTCCTCGTGCGGGACCGCCGCCTGCATGTGTCCCAAGGTGCGCAACGAACATAGCGAGGCGGAACTCAAGAACGCTGAACTCGTCGGTCACGAATGGTGTAGCAGCAAGGCGCAAATCAACGGCACCATGGCGCACGCCACCGCCATTTTCGGCTTTACCATAGCCGGCCTCGTGATGCAGGACATCTATCAAAAAGCGCTCGCTTGCGATTGACGAGGGCTATTGCCTCGACTGCATGCGCGAGGTGTTGTTCCGTGCCATAGAGGTCTTTAAGTAGCCAGCAGGCTCCGGGTCTCGTTCAAAAATTGCAGCGACTTGATTTCTTTGAGGTAGCCCATGTGGTGGAGCAAGTAGGCGAGGAGAGCGTTCTCCACGTACTGCTTGCGCTTAAGCTCATTGCCCTGCAGCAAGTCCCATAGTCCCTCGGCGGTCTCCTTGCGGCTGCGCGGCGTGGCGACTCCCAGGCAGTGCCTGCAAATGATTTCGCCGGTTTCGGGGTGGAAGTCGGCGGGGGGCGCGTCCAGCGGAGTTTCGCAGCGGCTGCACACCGAGATGTCGAGGTGGTAGCCCCACAGGTCGCAGATTCCCAGAAGCCAGCGCGCAAAAATGCCGGAACGCGGTTGCGCCGTGCTTGGCGTGTCGCCGGGCGGGCAATCCAGCTCGTCGAGGGCCTGCGCCAGCAACCTGAACTCCTCGGGGAGGGGCACACCCTGCGGGGCGTGCCTCAGCACGATCTCGGCCATGACTTGCGCCTCGGCGAGTGCGAGCAGGTCTTGCCGCAGGTCCTTGTGCCAGCCGATGATGGTCGCCTCTTTAACAAACTGCAGCTCGGCATTGGGGTTCTGGCGGAACACGACCTCGCTCGTGGCGAGCGGGTCTAGCGCCCCCTTGAACGGCGACTCCTTGCGCTTGCCACCCTTCACAATAAACGAGACAATGCCGCACTCCTCGGTGAGTGCCTTCACTATCCAGCTGGAATCGCTGTAGGCGTAGCGGTGCAAGACTATGGCACAGGTCTTGATCATTTTATAAAATGCTGGGCTTGGTCATATCCATGAAAGCATGGCTGCGACTCTCGCCCTACGCATTTGTCCACATTATTTGCCGGGGAACGGGGGCCAGCCCATCTGCTGTCCGCCAACCACGTGCAGGTGGATGTGGAACACTGTCTGCCCGGCGTCGGCCTTGCAGTTGAACACAAAGCGTGCGCCCGATTCCTCGAGACCCAGCTCCTTGGCGATAATTTGGGCGCGGTAGAGCATTTTGCCCACGAGTTCGCAATCTTCGGGCTTCATGTCCATGATGGTCGCGATATGGCGCTTGGGCACTACCAAAAAGTGCACGGGCGCCTGCGGGGCGATGTCGTAGAAGGCGAACACGTCGTCGTCTTCGTAGATTTTCTTGGAAGGGATTTCTCCCTTGATGATTTTGCAAAAAAGGCAGTTGTCGCTCATAATGTATTTAAAATAACAAAATGGACGGCGGATAGCGTTTACTTTTTGTAGCTCACAAAGGCGAAACGGCTGCTGTCGGGTGCCCACGAGTTCACGTTGATGGTACCCTGGCCTCCGAACAGTTTTAATATGGTTCGGGATTGCGTCCAGGCGCCGGGGCTTGTGGGGGAGGTGTTGCCAATGCGTTCGATGAGCCGCAGTTCCACGTTCTTGTTGGGCACGTGCTCGCCTGGCCGCACATCGCCCTCGGCATAGGCCACCATGACGGCCATGCGGCCGTCGGGGGATATATGCGGAAACCAGGTGTTCCAATGCGGGTCGTCGGTAATCTGGGTCTGCTCGCTCCCGTCGGCCTTCATGCACCAGGCCTGCATGCGGCCGGTGCGTACCGAGTTGAACCAAATGTAATTGCCGTCGGTGCTGTATTCGGGGCCGTCGTTCAGGCCGTTTGCCGTGGTGAGGCGGGTCTCGTTGCCGCCTGCGGTCGGCATGGTGTAAATGTCGTATTCGCCGTTGCGTTCGGCACAGTAGGCGAGGGTCTTGCCGTCGGGTGTAATTCCGTGGAGGTAGCTGGGGGCGAGTGGCGTCACCAGCTGGGGCAGGCGCCCGTCAAAGAATATCTTGTAGATGCGCGAGAGACCGTCTTCTTTGGTGTGGTGGCTCACGTAGACCCCCTCGCCGTCGGGGCTGAGCACGTGGTCGTTGTTGCAGTTGTCTACGTAGTGACTCGGAACCATCTCGGTTCTGCCGGTGCCGAGGGCGTACTTGTAAATGCGCCCCTCGCTGTTGTAGGTGAGGAAGGTGCCGTCGGCGCTCCAGTTGGGGGCCTCGATCACGCAGTCAAACTCGTGCAGGGTCTCTACCTTGCCGGTTCCTACGTTAAAAACCTGCAGAATGGACTTGTTGCCGTTTCTGTCCCAGGTGGCGGCGGGCGAGATCTCGAAGGGGTAGCTCACGCCAAAGCGGTCGCGGAGGCTGTCCATGAGCTCCATCATCTCGATGGTCTTTGAGAGCGGCATCTCGGGGCATTCCCGCTTGCCCTGGTCGAGGGCGCTCTTCGCAGCGAGCACCTCGTATTCGTAGCAGTTCACAATGCGGGGCGGCTTCACGGTCTCCACCACGTTGCCCGCCTCGTCAACAAGGCGCAGTTCCTCCATGTCGTTCAGGTTCTTGACCCAGATGGAGCCCGCGGTGCCGTAGATGGAGCCCTCATTGTGCGTGGGCGAGGTCATGGAGGCTTTCAAGAACGCCTTCTTGCCGTTCTTGTAGGTGATGTTCACCCAGTCGGTCGCGTCGACACCCGTGTGGAACTTGACGCAGTGCGCGTCCATGCCCGCGATGCCCGCGCCGGATTCGTTCAAAAAGAGGTCGGCGAAGGTGAGGCTGTAAATGCCGAGGTCCAGGAGTGCGCCGCCGGCAAGGGCGGGTTCGCGCAGGCGCTCCACGTGGCTTATGGTAAGGGAGAAGTCTGCTTCAACGCTTTGCACCTCGCCGATTTTGCCGGAGCCTATCCACTCGCGGATCGTTTTGAGGGCGGGCAAAAAGCGGGTCCACATGGCCTCGCACAAGAACACGCCCTTGTCGTGGGCTAGGGAAACCAGTTGCGTCGCCTGCTTGGTGTTGGCGCAAAAGGCTTTCTCCACGAGCAGGTTTTTGCCGTGCTCCAGGCACAGTTTGGCGCACTCAAAGTGGTGGGAGTGTGGAGTCGCGATGTAGATGAGGTCCACGTCGGGGTCGCTTGCGAGTTCCTGGTAGCTGCCGTAGGCCTTTTTGAAACCGTAGTTCGCGGCGAACTCCTGCGCCTTGGCGGGTGTGCGCGAGCCGACGGCGTAGGCCTCGACTCCCATGTTTTGCTGTTCAAGCCCCTTGACGGCCTCCGCCATTTTCGCGGCGATGTGGCCGCTGCCCAAAATACCGAGTTTCATAGTCTTCATGCCCTAAATATAGGCTAAAAGGGGGCTTTTTGAGGTTCCCGCTTTTTTTGAAAATGGTTACGTTGGGAAACGCGGGCTTTTTGCTATATTCAACCTACTCTGTCAAAAACAGGGTTTTTGTTAAACCAGGGCCGATACGGACCCTTTAAAATCTAAGAAGTAGGAATCTAAATATGGATTTTTCTGCAATCATTGCCGAAGAACTGAACTTGGAAGTCTGGCGCGTTGCCAAGGCTTTGGAACTTATGGACCAGGGGGGCACGGTGCCCTTTATTGCCCGCTACCGCAAGGACCAGACGGGCACCCTGAACGAAATTGAACTGCGCGACATTAGCCATCGTCGCGACTATTTGCAAGAGCTCGCCGACCGTAAGGAGACGGTGCTCAAGAGCATCGAGGAACAGGGCAAGCTTACGCCCGAACTCAAGGCCCAGATCGAAGCCTGCAAAGACAAGACTCTCCTCGAAGACATTTACGCTCCGTACAAGCCCAAGAAGCGTACCCGCGCGACCATTGCTAAGGAACTGGGCTTGGAACCGCTCGCCCGCCTCATGTGGGCGCAAGAGAACACCGGCAACACTGCCGAAGAAATCGCCCGCATCTACCTTTCCGAAGAAAAGGGACTTGCCGACCCGAAGGCTGCCCTCAAAGGTGCCGCCGACATTTTGGCCGAAGAAGTGGCCGACAACGCCGAGTTCCGCCAGTACCTGCGCGCTGCCGTAGAGAAGAAGGGCGTGATGGTCTCGAAGGTCAAAAAGGACTTCGAAAAGCAGGAGACCAAGTTCAAGGACTACTACGACTTTAGCGAACCGGTGGGCAAGATCCCGAGCCACCGCATGCTCGCGCTCCGCCGCGGCGAAAAGGAGAAGGTGTTGCGCCTCTCCATCGAGGTTCCGACCGAAGAGATGGTGGGTTACCTCAAGAACCAGATTATCAAGGGCGACTCCGTGTGGAAGCCCTACCTCGAAGAAATGTGCCAGGACGCCTGGGAACGCCTGCTGCAGCCGAGTATGGAGAGCGAAGTGCGCCTGCTCCTCAAGGACGCCGCTGAGGAGGAGGCGTTCAAGGTGTTTGCGAAGAACCTGCAGGATGTTCTGCTCGCGGCGCCGGCCGGCCACAAGGCTGTGCTCGCGCTCGACCCGGGATTCCGTACGGGCTGCAAGGTCGCCGTGCTCGACGAAAACGGCAAGTTCATGGACCACGGCATCATCAAGCCGCACGAACCGCACAACGACAAGGCGGGCGCCGCGGTGTACCTGATGCAGCTTATCGACAAGTACAAGATTGACCTCATCGCCATCGGTAACGGTACCGCTAGCCGCGAGACCGACGCCTTTGTGGGCGAGATGGCCCTCAAGTTCAAGGGCAAGGTTCCGCCGCGTGTCATCGTTTCGGAAGCCGGCGCCTCTGTTTACAGCGCAAGCATGATCGCCATCCAGGAATTCCCGAAGGAAGACGTGACGACCCGCGGTGCGATTTCGATTGGCCGCCGCCTGCAGGATCCGCTTGCCGAACTCGTGAAGGTGGACCCGCAGAGCATTGGCGTTGGGCAGTACCAGCACGACGTGAACCAGCGCGAACTCAAGAAGCGCCTCGACGAAGTGGTAGAGAGCTGCGTGAACATGGTCGGTGTCGACGTGAACAGCGCCTCGGCACCGCTCCTTGCCCATGTGGCGGGCCTCAGCAATACGCTTTCGGAAGCTATTGTCAAGTACCGCGAAGAGAATGGCGCCTTTGCAAGCCGCGACGACTTGAAGAAGGTGAAGGGCTTTGGTCCCAAGGCCTTTGAGCAGGCGGCAGGCTTTATGCGCATCCCGGGTGCCGAGAACCCGCTAGACGACAGCGCCGTCCATCCTGAAAATTACGCGCTTGTCGAAAAGATGGCCGAGAAGGTCGGTGTTCCCGTGAAGGAAATCGTGGGCAACGCCGAAGCCGTGAAGGCTATCAAGGTGGACGAGTTCCTCTCCGACGAAGTGGGTAAGGCCACCTTGGAAGACATCATGAAGGAACTCCAGAAGCCGAGCCGCGACCCGCGTAAGGAATTCCGCTACGCGAAGTTCGATGACCGCATCAAGACCATCAACGACCTCGTTACGGGCAGCTGGATGGAAGGCGTGGTCACGAACGTGGCGAACTTCGGTGCCTTTGTGGATATCGGCGTTCACCAGGACGGCCTCGTGCATATTTCCGAAATCAGCGACAAGTACGTGACCGACGCGAAGGAAGTCCTCACCGTGGGCGACGTCGTGAAGGTGCGCGTGGTTGCGGTCGATGCGAACCAGAAGCGCATCAGCCTTTCCATGAAGCAGGAGACTGCCGACGGCGTCGCCGGTGCCGGTGCAAACGGTCCGCGTGGTCAGCGTGTTGGCGGCCCTCGCGGTCGCGACGCTCGTGGTGGCGGTCGCGGTTTTGGCGGTCGTGACAACCGTGGAGGTCGCCCGCAGGGTGGCATACAGGGTCACGCGACTTTGGCCGACCTCAAGGCGCACATTGCAGGCAAGGAACGCCCGGGTTTTGCTCCCAAAAAGCAGGCCCCCGCCCAGCCGCAAAAGATGAGCGCCCTCCTGAAGAACATCAAAAAGGGACGCTAGCTTTAGTTGGCGCTAATCGTGTAGACTTCGTGGCTGCGGTCCTTTTCGTCCACAGCCTCGTATTCCATTTCGGAATTCAAGAAGAAAAGTTCTGGGATGTCCATTTCGACAACAGAGCCGTTGACTTTGACGCTCGGTGTGCCTGACCATATTGTGTTCGACATGCAGCTGTTGCCAACGTTATCTTTGGTGCAAGACTCGCTCGAGGGCTCGTCGATGTCTAGCGCAGCGAGAAGTTCCCCGTTCGACATGTTGCCGGCGCTTTTTTCTTTTTCGGTTGCTGCTGCGCCAAGGGTGGCGACTTTGTTTAGCTTCGCGAAGAACATGATTGTGTAAATAAAAATCTTTCGTAAAATTGCAGATTTTTGGTAAAAATCCGCTAATTTTCATAAAAAGTCGATTATTTAGCAGAAATATGTTGTAAAATGTGTAAAAAATATTTATTTTAAGGTCATGTGCATCGCTTTAGAACATTTGTACGATTACGACGACTTCCGCAAGTTCCTGCAAGACTACTTTGAGGAACAAAAGAAGATGCGTTCGATTTTCAGCCACCGCTTTTTTGCGGCGAAGGCGGGTTTCAGCAGTTCCTCGTACTGCCTGAACGTGATCCGCGGGCGTTTTAACCTCACGCCCAAATCCATCGAGAAGATTGCGAAGGCGATGGATTTCGAGCCGCTGCAAAAGGAATACTTCGAGGCGCTGGTCCAGTACAACCAGGCGCACCAGGTGGACGAACGCGAGAGCGCCTGGGAACAGATTTTGCAGATTCGCAAGCAGATCGAGTTCACGCACCTCTCGAACCGCGAGCAGGAATATTTTTCTAAGTGGTACTACCCGGTGGTGCGCGAAGCCGCGGTGAACAGCGGCTGGAACGGCGACTTTACGGTGCTCGCCCGCACAATAGATCCGCAGATTACGACCGAGGAGGCGCGCGAGGCTGTCAAAAACCTTGAGAGTTGGGGCCTAATCCGTAAGGTGGACAGCTCGCACTACGCCGAGACGTCGCAAATGGTGGATGCCAAGGGCGTTGCCCCCATGGCGTTGCGCCAGATCCGCCGCGAGTACATGCAGCACGCCATTGGTGCGGTGGAGTCCAAGCCGAGGCACGAGCGCTTTGCCGCGTTCACGACGCTCGCCATGAGCGAGAACTCGTACAGGTATGCCGTAGAAGTTTTGGAGGAGGCCCGCAAAAAAATCATTGCGCGTGCCGCGAATGACTTGAACGTGGAGCGCGTTTACGAGATGATGCTGGTCGCGTTCCCCATGAGCAAAAAGATGGAGAAGGAGGTCGGCAAATGAAGAAGTTTGGATTGATCAGGACCGCCCTCTGGTTTACCGCCGCCGGTTGCCTTGTGGCCTGCGGCGACTCCGCCTCCGACGATGTCGCTGGCGGCGTGACCGACATTGGGAACTCCATCGCGGGTGTCGTGGTGGACGGCAGCGGCAAGCCCGTGGAGGCTGCTCGCGTGGTGGCGTACTACGACAGCTGGGACCGCACTTCCATTAAGGACTCGGTGGAGACCGTGACCGACGCGAAAGGCGCCTTTGAAGTGCGCGTGGCCGGTAGCGCCTCGTTTGTGCTGTACGCCGAGCGCGACGAGGATTGCGCGCTCATGTCGGGGTTTGGTCTGGGTGCCGGCGATTCGGCCAAGTGGAACATGACCATTGGCGAGCGCCGCACGCTCACGAGCCGCGTGCTGGGCAAAACGGCCGGCTACATGCGCGTGGTCGGCAGCGGCCTGCAGGCGGAACTTGAAGAAAACGGAACGTTTAGCATGGAGGGGCTCCCGCCGGGCGAAATCTCGTTGGTGTACGTGGAGAACGACTCGGCTCAGGCCCGCTTGGAATTTGAGCTGGGCGACGCCCCCGATACCATTGCGCTTCCGGCTTTGGAAGTCCTTGAGGCCAACGACACCTGGCTTGGCATCAAGGACTTCAGGTTCTACCGTGACGAAGGCTTTGGCGGAATTCAGGTGCACATGGAAGAAGGTGTGGAAGTTCCGCCCGACACGGTTTTGGTAACTGCCCCGGCAAACTTGCCCGAGGGCTTCACCTACCCGGTGCTCATATCGACGGTGGGCATCGACAGCGCCAACATGGAACTTTTGGCTTCTGGCAAGGCCGCCCCTTACGAGGTGGAGTACTGGGATAGCGAAGAGGCGTTGCTCTGGGTGGGAGTCGAATCAGAAGACGAAACCTTGGCGGTGCTCCGCATGAACGGCGACGTGAAGGTCGTGGGGAGCGATTCTGCCGAGGCCTCGGCGACGGCGGACTCAGCGGGACTTTTTGGTCGCGGTCTTACACTTGCCCCCGGCCAGTACATTGACCTGGGGAGCCTGGACCCCTGCGTGGGCGACTTTACCATCTCGCTTTGGACCAAGTGGATGGGCCCCAACGGTGAACACCAGATTCTGGTTTCGCAGCGCGCCTACTGGAGTGATTCCACCTCGAGGTTCCAGTGGCATTACGAGGTGAACCACGGGGTGTTCACCGTGATGAAGAGCATGCCCAACTACCCCGAGGCCATTGTCTTTGGCGATTCTTCCATTGTGCCTATAGGCGAGTGGGCGCACCTGGCGCTGGTCTCCCAGGGTGGCGTCGTGACCATGTACGTGAACGGCGAACAGGTGGGCGAGTCCCAGGAATTTACGCCCAACGACCTATCGCGCCCGGTGCCGCTGCGCGTTGGCGGCAACGAGGTGGACACCGAAACCTGGAACGGCGCCCTGGACGAGGTCCGCATCGAGACGGTGGCTCGAAGTGCCGAGTGGGTCAAGACCGCTTACGAGGCTGGCAAGAGTTTTGCGGAGTAGCGCCCTGGATTATTCTCCCTTGCGTGGTACAAAAAACAGCACCCGAGGTTCGGGTGCTTAAATTTTTGCCAAGGGGCGCCGTTACACGCCCCAAGTTAATGGCGATTACGGACGCCTCGTTTCACTACGGTGTCTATGACCGAGCCGAAGCATTACTCATACTTGATAACGCCGGCCGGGCAAGAGTCAGCGGCGTCCTTGATTTCGCTTTCGTAAGCGGAATAGTCGACACCTTCCTTGACCTGCATCTTTTCGGGAACGCTGAACACTGCATCGCAAGTTGCTTCGCAAGCACCGCAGGAGACGCATTCGTCGTTAGATTCATCGAGCCAAACTTTTGTAATAGCCATAATTTACCTCTTGTGTCTTTGGTTTGTGATTAGTCTAAAGATATAAAAAAATGGTGCTGTAAAGGGGAAAATTCTGTAATGGGGTGGATTTTTTCTAAATTTGCGGGCGGAAATTCACCGTCTTTTAAGGCGAACAAATCGAGAGGACAGCACCTGCGATGAAAAAAGTGGTTGTAAAAATTGGTGGCAGCCTGGCAATCGACGAAGCCAAGCTCGCTGATTTTGTGTCGGCAGTCTCTACACTTCCCGGTAGTGGCTGTCAGGTGGCCGTGGTTCACGGCGGTGGCAAGGATATCAACGAGAATATCGCCTTGCTCAAGGAACAACCGACATTCATTGATGGCCTGCGAGTGACGACTCCCGGCATCATGAAGATGGTCGAGATGACCCTCTCTGGCCACGTGAACAAGAAGCTTGTGCGCATGCTCTTGAACAACGGCTGTGGCGCCGTTGGTATTTCGGGCGTAGACGCGAACCTGTTCCAGGTCGAAAAGAAGCAGGGCAAGGTGGACCTTGGCCTGGTGGGCGAAATCAAGAAGGTGAACCCGGGCATCGTGACCGCGCTCTGGGGTGCGGGGTTTGTTCCCGTGGTGAGCCCGATTTCGATTGGTCCCGACGCTAACGGCAACGGCGTGAGTTGGAACGTGAATGCCGACACGGCTGCAAGCGAACTGGCTGTGGCGCTCGAAGCTGACCAGTTCGTGCTGGTGAGCGACGTGCCGGGCGTGATGGACGAAAACAAGAACGTGATTCCCGAACTGAGCGAGGCGGACGCCGAAAAGCTGATTGAAGCTGGCGTCATCTCCGGCGGTATGATTCCCAAAGTCCGCGAGAGTTTCAAGTCGATCCGACGAGGACTCAAGAGCATCCACATCGTGGGTTGGAAGGACGCGGAACACTTTGGTAAACAAATTAATGGAGATTTAAACTATGGCACAATCTTGCGCTAACCTGCTCGAACAGGACAAACAAATTATCGCGCCGCTCTACGGCAAGGCAGACATCAACTTCGTGAAGGGCGAAGGCTCTTACCTCTACGACGACCAGGGCAACAAGTACCTGGACTTCGTGGCGGGTATCGCCGTGAACGCGCTCGGTCACCAGAACCAGGCTATCAAGGATGCTGTGGTGGAACAGATGAACCACTTCAACCACATCAGCAACCTCTACCCGAACTACCCGCAGAT
>JAEEGF010462308.1_pt1 | contig 16542 bp, 11 predicted proteins | sample 9134171 | NCBI WGS metagenome assembly JAEEGF01 (sample SAMN16246542, study PRJNA631951) | gut metagenome | biome: gut microbiome; feature: rumen; material: AP-attached | host: Bos | place: Iran: Karaj | collected 2018-10
TATCTACCATCATACTAACATGGCTGGTGGTCTCTGTCAAATCGAAGGAGAAGAGTTAAATTCAGCAGAGGAGAAATTTTTGAGTGTATTGGTTTGACTAATACACTCTTTTTGCATATAATGAAATTAATTACGAAGTCGTTTTCGACTAATGCACGAATGGAGGAAATTATGAAGAAGTTTAAGGAGCTTAAGACAGGTAAGAAAGTTCTGATAATCGTAATTATCGTGGCGCTTATAATTGCAGCTGCTATCGGTATTTTCATTAGCAGACTCAAATCTGCCATTATGGATGGCATGGATGGAACTTACTATGAGGGAGGAGAATACAGCAATTATTATTCAGGTGTTGTTGAAGCCCAGCAGACTTGGAATATCAATCTGGATTCTTCCAAAGAATTGGCAGAGACTTATGTGCAAGAAGGTGATATTGTTACAGTAGGTCAGCCGTTACTTCTTTACAAGGTAACTGAGCAGCAGACTCAGTTGGCAAGCAAGAGATTAGAGATTGAAAGTCTGGGAAATGAAATCACAGATTACAACAATCAGATTGCATCTCTTCAGGCACAGCTTGAGGGGGCTTCTGAGATGATGAAATTGGAGATTTCTTCTCAGATATCGGATATGAATGCTTCTATTAAGCAGGCTCAGATGAGTCAGAAGACTCTCAATGCAGAGATTGCTGATTTACAGAAGACTATAGACAATGCCACAGTAGTATCCAAGATGGATGGTGTGGTGAAATCTATCTCCCAGTCAGCAGGAACTTCCGGCGAACCTTATATGGTAATTCTGGCTACAGGCCAGTACAGAGTGAAGGCTTCTGTTGATGAGTTAAATGTTAGTTCACTATCAGAGGGCATGGAGGTTGAAGTTCATTCCCGTGTGGATGAGTCCAAGGTATGGAAGGGTAAGATCAGTGAAATCAATACTGGTGAGACCAATTCTCAGACCAACACAGCAAATAGTGGTATGAGTTATTCAGGAGATACTTCCGGCGTTATGAATTCAGAAAAAAGCGCAACTAAATATACATTCTATGTGACTATTGAGGATACAACAGGACTTCTCCTGGGACAGCATGTATATGTGACACCGATTTATGATGAATCAACGATGGGTACAGATGAGATGACAGAGGATGTGCCTCTCGATGATGCGGTTGAAGCTGAACCACAGGATGTACCAGAGGGTGAAGCAAACTAGGAGGACTATATGGGAAATAAAATCGTAAAGCTGGAGAATATCTGTAAGAACTACCAGCAGGAAGAGATATCAGTCCCAGCTCTCAAGGATGTAACTCTGGAAGTGGAAGAAGGAGATTACCTGGCGATAATGGGACCTTCTGGATCTGGTAAATCAACTCTGATGAATATCATCGGATGTCTGGATTTGCCTACATCTGGAAATTATGTATTAGATGGAATAGATATTCTATCTCAAAATGACAACAATCTGGCAGAGGTTAGATGTCACAAGGTTGGATTCGTATTTCAGAATTTCCAACTTCTCAATGAGGAGACTGCTATTGAAAATGTGAAGCTTCCTCTATCATTTGCCGGAGTACCATTCGCTGAGAGAACTGAGAGAGCTCAGGCTGCTTTGGAAAGAGTGGGGCTTGGTGATAGATTGAAATTCAGACCAACTCAGTTATCCGGTGGACAGAAACAGCGTGTAGCAATTGCACGAGCTTTGGTAAATGAACCAAAGATTTTACTGGCAGATGAGCCGACTGGTGCTTTGGACCAGAAATCAGGTGCGCAGGTAATGGAACTGTTTAAGCAGTTAAATGATGAGGGTGTCACCATTATAATGATTACCCACGATGCACATATTGCTAAGCAGGCCAAGAAAATCATGTATATCGTGGATGGTGAGCTTAGAGAATCAATGCCAGAATATGATACGGAAACATCACCATCACAGATTGATGAGATAGCAGATGAAGCTGCCATCAGTAATAATGAGGAGGTGGCTTCTCATGAGTAAGATCAAGAAACATAAGAAAGCGATAATTATAATTGCCATAATCCTGGTTGCTATATTAATCATTGGATTGATAATCAAAAAGAAGGCTACCAAGGATGCATATGTTCAACCAGTTATGGATATTAATATGTCATGGATTGCAACGGAGGGTGGTTCAGATGGTGTTCTGTCAAATGAGGCGACACAGGAAGTTGTCCTCAATTCAGGTGACAAGATTGCAGAGGTCTATGTGACAGAAGGTCAGCAGGTGAAGAAAGGTGATCCAATCCTGTCATATGACACAGAAAGTTTTAAGCTACAGCTTGAGACCAATAAATATATTGGTGAATCCAAGGAAGCGAAGCTTGAAATTGCCAAGAAGGAATTGGAGGCTTACAAAGCTATTGTTCCAGTGGAGACTATTCCAGAGGAGCCAGACCCAGTGGCAATCATTTCACCGGAACAATATTTTCCAGAAAGTCCTGTAGCAGGTAGTGGAACAGCAGATGACCCATATATCTATGTGTGCACTCTGGACACAATTGTAAGTGGAGATAAGTTAAATGAATTTATAGATCAGGGGCAATGCGCTGTATTTGGCATCTATCCAAATGGTGATGTGACAGCTACTCCTGAGGCTTCATGGAATTTCAACGGATTACAGTCACCAAGGTTTGACTCAGATACATATTACAAGGCTGTTACCAAGGAACTCTACACACCTGATTATTATGTTCCGGAAAGTCCAGCTGTTGATACTTATACACAGGCTGAGAAGGACAAGATGATATCATCTAAGACTTTAGAGATAAGTAAGCTTGAGACTGATATTAAGCAGAATAAGTTGCAGCAGGAATCTGACAAGAAGAAGTTAGAGGATGCAGTAGTAGTTGCCAAGATTGATGGGACGGTAAAATATGTTGGTGACATTGATAATCCAACTACAGATGGAAGCGCATTTGTCAAAATCAAAAATGACAAGGGAGGCACTCTCACAGGATATCTCACAGAGTGGAACCTCACATCTGTGAAGGTGGGAGACAAGGTAAATGTATTCTCCTACGAGTCAGGCAATTCAACAGTAGCTGAGATTACAGAGATATCTCTCTATCCTACAGATGAACCAATGGGAATCTATGATGGCTCTGTTACATCAACCTATCCATACACAGCTTATCTATCAGATGCCGAGGGCTTCCACAGCGGTGAAAATGTAAGTGTATCCCTCATGTCAACAGAGGGCAGCGCCATATATCTGGAGAAAATATATGTGAGAACCGATGATGATGGACAGTCCTACTGTATGATTGATGATGGAAATGGTAAGTTGAAGAAACAGGTAGTCACAACTCAAAAGGTGCCTAAGTTCAACGAGTATATCATGATTACAGACGGATTATCTGAGGAGGACTTGGTTGCATTCCCTTACGGCTCCACAGCATTTGAGGGAAATACAACAACTCAGAATATGCCTCTTAGCCTGTTGTTTTAACCAGGGTGATAATAGTTGGAGTGACTTGTGCTAATATTTCACAGAGTCACATATAAGTATGAGTCATAGTTATAGACTATGAGAAAATGGAGAATGTAATGTTAGAGAATATTAGATTAGCATTTAGGGGTATCAGAGCTCACAAGATGAGATCCATACTTACCATGCTTGGTGTCATAATTGGTATTGCTTCCATTATAGCCATTGTATCCATTGTCCAGGGAACCAACAAACAGTTGGCAACTAGCCTGGTTGGAGCGGGCAACAATGTGGTTGAATTATCAATTTCCAAGGAAGGTTATGAAGTTGATACTTCTTCAGAAAATACATCCGGTATATATCCGGTGACAGATTCAGCCTTGACAGAAATTGAGGGCTTGAATCATGTGAAAGGTGCTACGGCCTACAATCGTAGAGAGGATTACAATGTAGTCTATCATAAGGGCGCAGCAATGGAATGGGGACAGACAGTAGGTGTGGCCGAAGATTATTTTGATACATTTCTCTACAAAACAGTGGAGGGAAATCTCTTTGGTGAGAAGGACTATGCTATAGGTAGAAAGGTTGCAATCCTGGATCAAAATGCCAAGAAGCAGATGTACGAAGAGGGAGATGAAGTCATTGGTTCTGTAATTGAAATTAAGGGAGAACCTTTTGTAGTAGTTGGTGTGGTTGCTCCTCCTAACAAGGACACTGACAAGGAAGAGGAGTATGAGAGCATCAATGATTACTATATGAATGGAGGCTCAGCTTCGGGCAATGTATTTATTCCAAAAGCCAGTTGGCCTATAATCTATGAATTTGACGAGCCAGACAAGGTGGGTGTCAGAGTGGATGATACAGAGCAGATGGCTGCTGTAGGTAAGAGTGCATCCGACATATTGAACTCTTATATATCATCCTTTGAACTGCAGTATTCATCTACCAATTCATCAGAATATCAGGATGAGTTGAAGCAGTTGACCAATGCTATTACACTTATGCTTGTGGGAATCGCCAGCTTGTCACTTCTTGTAGGTGGTATCGGTGTTATGAATATCATGCTGGTATCTGTCACAGAGAGAACTTCTGAGATTGGTTTGAAGAAGGCTCTGGGGGCCAAGCGAAGAACTATTATGGCTCAGTTCCTTACAGAGTCAGTGGTACTTACAAGTGTGGGTGGTATCATTGGAGTGATACTTGGAATCCTGTTGGCATTATTTATCACATCTGTAGCTCATCTACAGTTTGCAATCAGCGTGCCATGGATTCTTATATCAGTTCTGTTCTCAATGGGCGTTGGAATTATATTCGGTGCAACACCAGCTTCCAAGGCTGCCAAGCTCAGCCCTATTGAGGCACTACGACGGGAGTAGACGAATTTGTTAAAGCGTAAATCGCTGCTCACTTAAGAGTGGTGGATTATATATGTGTAGTTTTATAGCAAATGTATGGAAATGGCTGTGTCTTCTGGCACAGTCATTTTCTTGTTATTATGATATTTAGGGGGAAATAATAATACCAATAACAGGTCAAATAGTGTAAAATTAAAGAGGTGATTTTAGGGAGATATAAATTGGGGGTTATCTAAAGTGGAAGAGTTAAAATCTAATCGAGATTATGGAATCGACTTACTTAGAATAGTATGTATGATTATGATTCCAATTCATCATATTATTGTGCACGGCGGTATGCAGCATGCCTATCCACACATGAGCACAGGCTATATAATAGTCAACCTGGTGAATGCCATGGCTTATTTCGGAGTCAATGCATTTGCCGTGATTAGTGGCTATAATATGTATGGCAGACCCACAAAGTTGTCTAATCTATTGAATCTGTGGATAGAAGTTCTGTTTTATTCCTTCTTTATTGCATTATTATTTAGACTTATAAATCCTGCATATGTCAGTGATATAGATTTCTGGACATCTCTGATTCCAAATGTCTACACCGGAGAAAATGGATTCTCACATTATTGGTTTTTCACAGCATATGTGGTTATGTTCCTGCTTGGAGCTGGAATAAAATCAGGCCTTGAGAAAACTGATTCAAGAATGGATAAGTGTCTTGCAATTATAGTATTTATTGCATTTTCATTTATGCCAACTATGACTTTTCAGAATGAGGCATGGGGACTTGGGGGAGGCTACTCAGGACTTTGGCTTACAGTAGTATTTTTCTATGGTTGTCTCATCAAGAAATATAGTTTGGATTTGCGAGCACATAGACTTGTATGGTTTCTGATTTATGTGCTATGCGCCATCATCAGCTGGGGAATTAAGATTGGAGTAGAATATGCAGTGGGCGGATTCTATAATTTCGATATGCCGATTCAATATATCACGCCGTTATATCTCATTGGTTCCATGGCACTTTTCATGTCTTTTGTGAAGCTTAAGTTGCATCATGTGACAGAGAGAGTTATTGCATTTATTACACCTGCAATCTTTGGCGTGTATCTAATTCATGACAATGATTTCGTGAGAGCCTATCTTGTGAAAGGTACAGTTGGTAACGGCAATTTCGCTTTTTTATCACATTATCCATATCCATTGATGGTTCTGGGAATGATTGGATGTGCAATTGGAATTCTCATTGTCTGCGTCTGTATAGATTATTTGAGAATAATGTTATTTAAAGCTATGTCTGTTAATAAAGTTACAAGACGTATAGATGGCTAGGTTATAACCATGCTGGAGGGCTTTGGAAATTTAATATTTGATGTAACTGGAGTATAAATATGGAAGCAAGTTATAGATTTTTTCAGAATGATAAATGTGAATATTTTCCATGTCATAAGATTGAGGAGGGACAGGATTTTAACTGTCTCTTTTGTTATTGTCCCTTGTATAGTATGGGGGATCAATGTGGCGGCAATTACATCTATTTGGAAAATGGTGTGAAGTCCTGTGAGAAATGTCTATTGCCACATTTGCCACAGAACTATGACCTCATTGAGCAGCGGCTCCGTGAAAATATTAATATAGATAAGAAGGGTGATTAGATTATGAAAGTAACAAAAGATACAGTCCCTGAGGGATTTAGTATACAGATGGCATTGGTGGATTTATTGCCGGTATTATTTTATGGAATTGCCAATATATTGTTGGGATATATATTGAGAGATCCGCTTTTTATAACAGGTGGAGCTATATGTACTATCTCAGGTATCATCAAGGTGATTTGGAAAATGATTGTGGCAGTGAAGCATCGCAATGTATGGCCTATGTTTCTGCAGATGCGCATATTTATGCCATTAGGATTTGTACTGATTGTAATCAGTATTATCCTGAATAGAGGAGCCTTCGCTGAGTTCTTTGGAAATATTATGAATTATCCATTATGTCTGGGATTACTTATAGCATGGGTTATTGGTATGATTGCCATGACAGTATGTGCCATCAAGCTGGACAATGCCGATGTGAGATCCAATTGGATTGAGCAGAGTATAAATGCAGTGGCACAGCTGATGCTCCTAATTTGCGTCATTGTGATTATGACAACAGGAGCAATGAAGGCAGACGAAGTAGTAGAAATTCAGGAGCCTAGGCAGGAGGAGACAACTACCATAGTTGATGATTCCAAGGCGGATGATGCCAAAGCGGAGGATGCTGAGCCGGAGACAATTGTTAATCCTGTGGAAGAGTATCAAGCATGGACAACTGATAGAGTGAATTTCAGAAAACTTCCTTCTGCTGATGCTGAAGTTATCTCCAAGATAAATGCCAGAGAAGAAGTAACTGTTATTGGTGAAGCTGATGGATGGTTACAGGTTAGATACAATGATCAGATTGGATTTGTAAGTAGAGATTATATATCAACTGAGGAGCCAACTGCAGCATATGGTCAAGCACAGCCCTTGGTTGTAGATAGAAGTAAGACCACAGGTAGAATTGTCTGTATCGATGCTGGTCATCAGCGTTATGGAAGTAGTGCAACAGAACCAAATGGACCAGGCTCAGGAACCATGAAAGCCAGAGTGACAGGCGGAACAACCGGACGCACCACTGGAGTGCCAGAGTATCAGCTGACATTAGATATTGCATTGAAGCTTCAGGCTGAGCTTGAGGCCAGAGGATATACAGTTGTTATGACCAGAACGACTCATGATGTAGATATATCCAATATGGAGAGGGCCACAGTGGCCAACAATGCGGGAGCAGATATTACAATTAGAATTCATGCCAACGGAAGTGAAAATACTGGAATAAGCGGAGCGCTTACAATGGCTCCATCTGAATCTAATCCATATTGCGCATATATTGCCAATGAGTCACAGTACCTTTCCAGATGTGTTATAGATCAGTACTGTGCAGCTACAGACATGGCAAATCAGGGAGTATCAATTACAGACACTATGACAGGCATTAACTGGTGTCAGATGCCGGTTACCATAATAGAGATGGGATATATGACCAACCCATCTGATGATGTAAATATGCAAGATCCTAACTACCAGAACAACATGGTAATAGGCATTGCCAATGGAATTGATGCATTTTTCGCATCATAATGATAATATAATGATATAGAAGTCTGTTTTATCAGATGTTGAAGTTGAGTTATTATCAGATGTTGAAGTTGAGTTATTTGGGGAGTGAGAAATGTTTTATTCAGGATTTGCTATTTTAGCATTAATAATGCACATAATTATCAATTATGACTTTGTACTGAGAAAAGAAACTCGTAGTAATGGTATACAGAACCGTTATTATTTTCGATATTTAAATGCATTATTTGTATTTTATATTGCTGATATTATGTGGGGATTCTTATATGAATTAAAGAGTGTTATACCAGTATATATAGATACGACAATGTTCTTTTTATTTATGGGATTATCAGTATTTGAGTGGACCCGATTTGTAATATATTATCTGGATAGTGACAGCTTCGTTCATAGAGTATTAAATATCGTAGGCTGGTTGATAATTATTTATACAGTTATTATTTTGATATTGAACGTGTTTGTTCCTGTTATTTTCATATTTTATAAAGATGGTACATATGAAGCACAGGATGGCAGGTTTGTACTATTGTCAGCGCAGATATTATTATATTTTGCTGCATCTATTTACTCCTTTGTAGTCTCATTTAAGAAAAAAGATAAGATGAGAGTTCATTATCGTACAGTAGCATTTTCAAGTATGGCAATGGCTATATTTATTATGTTGCAGATTATGGATGTAATGGTTGCATATTATTCTGTTGGAAGTATGATTTGTACGGCGATACTTCATACCTTTGTATTGGAAGATGAGCGAAAAGAGCGAGAGAATCGATTAAAGGAATCTCTCGAGAGAGAGAAACAACAGCGTATAGAACTTGAGAATGCCAGACGCATGATTACCATTGATTCTCTGACAGGTGTCAAAAATAAATATTCTTTCTTTGAAAAAGAGAAAGAGATAGAAGAGAAGATAGAGCACAATCCTGGAATTGACTTTGGAATTGTAGTATTTGATGTAAATGGACTGAAATTTGTAAATGATACTTACGGTCATGAAGCTGGCGACAGATGGATTCGAAATGCATGTAAGCTAATATGCGATATATATCAACATAGTCCGGTATATCGTATTGGCGGCGATGAATTTGTTGTATGTCTGGAAAATACAGATTATGAAAACAGGGAAGAACTATTGAGAGAGTTCAATATTCAGATTGAGCACAACAAATCAGTTGGAAAGGTTGTTATTGCAGCCGGTCAGGCGACTTATCATAGTGTCGATGATTTCTCGGTTCGAAAAGTATTTGACAGAGCTGATCGTAGGATGTATATCCGTAAGAAGGAATTAAAAGAGAGTAAATAATATAAAAACAGGAATTAGATTTGAAAGTGATTTTATTATTACACTGAAATCTAATTCCTGTTTTATTTTATATGTTGGATTATATCCGATTAAACTGCTTTGGCATTATTGGATTCATTATTATTTTCCTTGGCCAGATTCTTGTTGGCTGTAGAGAGCATAAGCTTGATTCTGTTGAGCTGGTTAACCTCAGAAGCACCTGGATCGTAGTCGATAGCAACTACATTGGCTTCTGGATGTAAGCTTCGAATCTGCTTGATTACACCCTTACCTACAATGTGGTTTGGCAAGCAACCAAATGGTTGGATACATACCACATTTGGACAATCATCATGAATAAGTTCTAATACTTCTCCAGTCAAGAACCATCCTTCACCAGTCATATTTCCCAGAGATACGATGTCCTTGGCACGCTCAGCTGTTTCTGTGATATAAGCTGGAGCTGAGAATCGCTCGCTTTCGTTGAAGGCCTGTCTTGCAGCCTTTCTCAACCATTCGAAGAAATCAATAACTCTGTTGCAGATCCACTGTGACTTCTTGGAAGCACCCAGGTTTTCCTCCTTGAAGTTGGCTGTGTTGAAGGAGTAGAGCAAGAAATCAGTCAAATCAGGAACTACAGCTTCAGCTCCTTCTGATTCCAGCAACTCTGCCAAATGGTTGTTGGCAGCTGGCAGGAACTTAACTAGAATCTCACCTACAATACCAACACGAGGTTTTTTGATATCAAGTATTGGAAGTGTGTCGAAGTCATGGATGATATCACGGCACATCTTCTTGTATTTTCTATGAGAGAGGAAGCCATCCTGAGTTACGAACTGGATAACCTTCTGTCTCCATTTATCATGTAATTCATCTGTAGAACCAGGTACAGCTTCATAAGGTCTGATTCTATATACACATCTCATGAAGATATCTCCGAAAATCAGAGCATACAGAGCATGCTGTAACAGCAGTGGAGTTATCTTGAATCCTGAGTTCTTCTCTAAGCCTTGAGCTGACAATGAGATTACAGGTACATTTTCATATCCGGCTTTGCGAAGAGCACGACGGTAGAAACCGATGTAGTTAGAAGCTCTACATCCACCACCAGTCTGAGATATAAGCACTGCAGTCTTGCTCATGTCATAGTTGCCTGACTGGATTGCTGCCATAAGCTGTCCAACAACAATAAGTGAAGGATAGCAAGCATCATTATTTACAAACTTCAATCCATAGTCTACACACTCACGGGTTGGGATATCTGGAATAACCAGATTGTATCCGGCTGCCTGGAATGCAGGCTGCAACAACTCGAAATGTACAGGAGACATCTGAGGACATAGGATGGTGTAGTTCTTCTTCATATCAGCTGTAAATTCTACACGCTGGAAGTTAGAAGGCTTCACTTCTCTGACAGTCTTTCTCTTGTCTCTTACGCGGATAGCCGCAATGAGAGAGCGGAGACGAATTCTGGCAGCTCCCAAGTTGTTAACCTCATCAATCTTGAGGCAGGTGTAAATCTTGCCTGAGTTAGTGAGGATATCTGACACACAGTCTGTTGTGACAGCATCAACACCACATCCGAAAGAATTAAGCTGAATGATATCCAAGTCCTCTCGCTGCTTCACATAGTTGGCAGCTGAGTACATACGAGTGTGATACATCCACTGATCTAATACAATCAGAGGTCTCTCTAATTTACCTAAGTGGGAGATAGAGTCCTCTGTAAGTACAGCCATGCCGTAAGAGTTGATCATATCAGGAATACCGTGATTGATTTCTGGATCTACATGATATGGACGACCACAGAGCACGATTCCTCTGCGGCCTGTTTCTTCTAAGTACTTCAGAGTCTCTTCGCCCTTCTTGGCCATATCATTTCTGTAGTTACCCTGCTCAACCCACGCTGCGTGAGCAGCAGCCTTGATTTCATTTGCAGGAATCTCTGGAAATTCTGTGGCAAATACTTTCACAAGCTGATCTGTGAGAATTTCCTCTGATGTGAATGCCATAAATGGATTGAGGAATCGAACCTGACCACTTGTGATGGCTTCCACATTGTTTTTAATATTTTCCGCATAACTTGTTACGATAGGGCAGTTGTAGTGATTGTCGGAATCAGCAAACTCCTCACGCTCATAAGGTATACATGGATACCAGATGAAATCACTCATTCCCTTGTTGATAAGCCACTGTACATGTCCGTGAGCCAACTTGGCTGGATAGCACTCTGACTCAGATGGAATAGAGTCGATACCTAATTCATAGATAGCTCTTGATGAACGAGGACTAAGTATTGTGGCAAAGCCTAACTCCTTGAAGAAGGTAGCCCAATAAGGGTAGTTCTCATACATATTTAACACACGAGGAAGTCCTACAGTACCGCGCTTGGCTTCCTTCACAGATAGTGGCTTGTACTGGAACAATCTCTTGTACTTGTAATCGTAGAGGTTAGGTATATTGTCTTTGTTTTTCTCGAGACCGAGACCTCTCTCGCAACGGTTTCCTGTGATAAATGATCTGCCATCGCTGAACTGGTTGATTGTAAGTAAGCAATGGTTGTTGCAATGAGGACATCTGTCCAAGTTAGTATCAAAAGTTAAATCTTCAATCTGTGAGATTGTAAGCATAGAAGTGCGAGGATTATCCTCGTATCTCTCCTTGGCAATAAGAGCAGCACCAAAGGCTCCCATGATACCAGCAATGTCAGGACGGGTAACCTGTACACCTGCGATTGATTCAAGTGAACGAAGAACTGCATCATTGTAGAATGTACCACCCTGAACTACGATGTTCTGACCTAAGTCAGCGGCATCAGATAGCTTGATAACCTTGTACAAAGCATTTTTGATAACTGAGTAAGCAAGACCTGCAGAGATATCAGCTACAGATGCGCCTTCCTTCTGTGCCTGCTTTACCTTGGAATTCATAAATACTGTACATCTGGTTCCCAGGTCAATTGGATGCTTGGCAAAGAGAGCTTCCTTGGCGAAGTCCTGAACAGAGAAGTTCAATGACTTGGCAAATGTCTCTATAAATGAACCACATCCAGAAGAACAAGCCTCGTTAAGCTGAACTGAGTCAACTGTCTGATCCTTGATCTTGATACATTTCATATCCTGACCGCCGATGTCCAAGATACAGTCTACATCAGGATTGAAATGAGCGGCAGCGTAGTAATGAGCTACAGTCTCAACTTCTCCTTCGTCCAGCATCAGGGCTGATTTGAGAAATGCTTCTCCGTATCCGGTAGAACATGAATGTACAATATGACAATCCTCTGGCATGAGGCTATATATCTCTTTGATTGATTTGATAGCTGTAACAAGTGGGCTACCATTGTTGCTAGAGTAGAAGGAGTAAAGTAAATCTCCATCCTCTGATACAAGAGCTAGCTTAGTTGTTGTGGAACCTGCATCGATTCCAAGGAAGGCGTTGCCATGATAGTTTGCTAAATCAGCAGTCTGTACATGGTTGCCATTGTGTCTATCTGTGAATTCCTGGTATTCTGCATCATTTGCAAAAAGCGGCTCAAGACGAGCAACCTCAAAGGCCATGTGAATCTCAGATGACAACTGATCTAATAAAGTATCCAAATCTGTAGTAGATTCAGGATTGTGATTGAGAGCTGAACCAATTGCAGCGAACAGATGTGAGTTATCTGGAATGATAGTATGCTCTTCATCAAGCTTCAATGTCTCAATAAATCTCTCACGAAGCTGATCCAAGAAGTGAAGTGGACCACCAAGGAAAGCAACATGTCCTCTGATTGGCTTACCACAAGCCAGACCTGAGATAGTCTGGTTGACTACCGCCTGAAAGATTGATGCAGACAAATCTTCTCTTGTTGCACCTTCGTTGATAAGTGGCTGTATATCTGTCTTGGCAAATACACCACATCTAGCGGCGATAGGATAGAGCTGCTGATGATTTCTGGCATATTCATTTAGACCGCTGGCATCTGTCTGAATAAGTGAAGCCATCTGGTCGATAAATGAACCTGTACCACCGGCACAGATACCATTCATTCTCTGCTCTACATTTCCATTTTCAAAATAGATAATCTTGGCATCTTCACCACCAAGCTCAATAGCTACATCTGTCTGAGGAGCATAGTGAGTCAGGGCTGTGGCAACGGCTACAACTTCCTGATTGAATTCCACACCCAGATGCTTGGCAAGAGTCAATCCGCCTGATCCTGTAATCATTGGAGCTACTTCTATATTGCCTGTGACAGCATAGGCCTTTTCGATAAGTGAGTGAAGTGTTTCCCTTATATTAGCAAAGTGACGCTCATAGTCTGAGAAAATGAGATTATCATTTTCATCAAGAACGGCTACCTTTACTGTTGTAGAACCGATATCGATTCCCAATTTATGTAAGTTACTCATACGTAAGTCTCCCTATCTAATAAAATTTCTTTTCCTATTAAAAGCGAACATTGCTATTATAAAACAGGGAATGCCAAAAAACAATTTGTATAATTGAATATAAATAATACAATTTGGACAATTTGTATTATTAAATATTCCTACACAACATTCATTGACAAAAAACCACCTCAAATCTTATAATCAATGGTAGCGTTTTATGCTTTTAGGGTAGTTAATTATTTACAAGCTATAAAGTGTGTATATCTTGCGGTAATACTAGGGACGGAGATTAGATAGAATGCTTAATAAACTAGAGAGAAAATTCGGCAAATACTCAGTTAATCATCTGATGACTTACCTTATTGGTCTGTATGTAATTGGATATTTACTGACTATTGGAACCCAAATTACAAATATTAATTTCCTGTCATTTATGACATTGGAGCCTTATTACATTATTCATGGTTTCCAGATATGGAGAATATTTACCTGGATAATGATTCCAGAGACAATGAATCCGCTGTTTTTCGCTATAATGCTTCTGCTTTACTATCAGTTGGGCAATGCATTGGAAAATACTTGGGGTACATTTAGATTTAATGCATACATCTTTGGTGGTATGATATTTACTTTGATTGGATCATTTATCCTCTACGGAATATATGCGGCAATTGAGGGACCAGGGGCTGCCATAATAGGAATTGGCAATTATTTCTCAATGCAATATATTAATTTGTCCATATTTCTGGCATTTGCTGTGTGCTATCCTGATATGGAGATTTTGCTTTACTTCATTATCCCAATCAAGATGAAGTGGATGGCAGTATTGTATGGCGTATTGATGATATATAGTGTGATTGCTTCAGACTGGGGCGGCAGAGTGGCTATTATTGCTTCTGTATTGAACTTCTTGTTGTTCTTCTTTGGCACAAGAAATTACAAGCGTGTGGATCCACGAGACATACATCGTAGACATGAATACAAGCGCAAGGTAAATGAGGGCAGACAAAATGCCGGTTATCACAATGCAGGGGGACAGATTTCCCGCCATAAATGTGCAATTTGTGGTAGAACTGAGCTGACTAATCCTGAACTTGAATTTAGATTCTGCTCAAAATGTAATGGTAATTATGAGTATTGCCAGGATCATTTGTTTACGCATAAACATGTGAAATAATATTTGCTTATATAAGAGGAAAATTATGCCTGCCTATGGGCGGTAGATAATAAATAGAATTGAGGTAGCATAAATAATGGAAGACGAGAAGAAGGAAGTAATTTCCAAGAATTTCATCGAGAGAGAGATTGATAAGGATTTGGCTGAAGGAGTCTACGACACAGTTGTAACCAGATTCCCACCAGAGCCAAATGGATATTTACATATAGGACATGCCAAGTCAATTATTTTGAATTACGGTTTGGCTCAGGAGTATAATGGTGAATTCCATATGAGATTCGATGATACTAATCCTACCAAGGAGAAGGTAGAGTTCGTTGATTCTATCAAGGCTGATATTGCCTGGCTTGGAGCTGATTGGAAGGATCATCTCTATTTCGCATCAGATTATTTCGACCAGATGTATGAGGCTGCTGTGAATCTTATCAAGGCTGGTAAGGCTTACGCTTCTGATTTGACTCCAGAGGAAATCAGAGAGTACAGAGGTACTCTTACAGAACCTGGCAAGGATGATCCTAATAGAAATCGTCCTGTTGAGGAGAGCTTACAGATATTTACAGATATGAGAGATGGTAAATATGAAGACGGTACAATGGTTATTCGTGCCAAGATTGATATGTCATCTCCTAATATTAATATGAGAGATCCAATTATCTACCGTGTGGCTCATATAAGTCATCACAGAACAGGAGATAAGTGGTGCATTTATCCAATGTATGATTTCGCTCATCCAATTGAGGATGCTATTGAGGGAATTACACATTCTATCTGTACATTGGAATTCGAAGATCACAGACCTTTATATGACTGGGTTGTAAATAATGTAGATATGTTTGACCAGAAACCTCGTCAGATTGAGTTTGCCAAGATGTATCTCACCAATGTAGTAACTGGAAAGAGATATATCAAGAAGTTGGTAGAAGATGGAATTGTAGACGGATGGGATGATCCTAGACTTGTATCAATCGCAGGACTTCGCCGTCGTGGTTATACACCAGAAGCTATTAGAAATTTCGTAGAGCTCAGTGGTATATCCAAGGCTAATGCTTCTTCTGATTATGCAATGCTTGAGTACTGTATCCGTGAGGACTTAAAGAAGAAGGTTCCTCGTGTTATGGCAGTTTTGGATCCAATCAAGGTTGTAATTGACAACTATCCAGAAGGACAGGTTGAGTACCTTGATGCACCAAATAATATGGAAAATGAAGAACTTGGTAGTCGTCAGGTTCCATTTTCAAGAGAAATCTACATTGACAGAGAGGATTTCATGGAGGAACCACCTCGCAAGTATTTCAGAATGTTCCCTGGCAACGAAGTGCGTCTCATGAATGCATACTTCGTAACTTGCAACAGCTTCGAGAAGGACGCTGAGGGCAACATTACAGAAATCCATTGTACATATGATCCAGAGACTCGTGGAGGAGACAGCCCAGACGGCCGCAAGGTCAAGGGAACTATCCATTGGGTAAACTGTGATACAGCAGTGGAAGCTACTGTTAGATTGTATGAAAACCTTGTAGATGAAGAGAAGGGTGTGTACAACGAAGATGGTAGTGTCAATGTAAATCCAAATTCTCTTGTTGAGAAAAAGGCATACATTGAGCCATCAGTTAAGGGTTCACAAGCTTATGACAGCTTCCAGTTTGTAAGACAGGGATTCTTCTGTGTGGATTCTAAGGACTCAAGTGATGAGCATTTAGTATTTAACAGAATTGTTTCGCTAAAGAGTTCATTTAAATTACCAAAGAATGACTAGAT
>JAEEGF010479132.1_pt1 | contig 16541 bp, 7 predicted proteins | sample 9134171 | NCBI WGS metagenome assembly JAEEGF01 (sample SAMN16246542, study PRJNA631951) | gut metagenome | biome: gut microbiome; feature: rumen; material: AP-attached | host: Bos | place: Iran: Karaj | collected 2018-10
CGACAACGGCAGCTGGCGCTTCTATTTCGAGTACGACCAAAAGAACGCACCCTCCATCACGGTACCCAAGGGGAGTATCAGCATCAACGGGGTAAGCCTGACGGTGGTGGACAGCGAGCCCGGCATGTTCAGCGTGGCCATCATCCCCTACACCTACAAGGTGACCAATTTCCACAACTTCAAGCCCGGCACGGTGGTGAACATCGAGTTTGACGTGTTCGGAAAATATGTCCAGCGATTGCTGGAACAATACCTCGCCGCACAGAAATAAAGAAAGGGGCTGCTCAATCGAGCAGCCCCTTTCTTTTTATGGTACTGGGTCGTAGCCGCTGCCACCAAACGGATGGCAGCGGAGTATGCGTTTGAAGGCCAGCCAGCCGCCTTTAAAAGGGCCATACTTGCGAATAGCCTCCTGGGCATACTGTGAGCAGGTGGGGGTGTAGCGACACGCCGGCGGCGTCAACGGAGAGATGCTGGTACGGTAAAACGCAATTAGCGCCAGCATCAATTTACTGAGCACGGCCTTGAACATGTTCCACAACCGCTTCATGACCGCGATGCATCGATGTCTTGCTGTAATGCCGTCAAGAGTTTGTCCATCTTGTGCTCCAGCTGGGCGTACGGCATGATTTCATTGTGGATGTAGACCAAGGAAAGCACAATGCAGCAACCACGCTCGCACAGACTGTCATAGAAGGGACCCTTCCGCTGGCGCCAGCACTCACGGGTCAGGCGGCGCACGCGATTGCGGTCGACGGCATGCTTGAATTTACGCTTGGGAGCCACAATCATCACTTGACAGGGCGCAGGGAGTTTATTCACCTCCATCCACTGAACGCTATAAGGGAAAGCCATCAGCCGATGCCCTTCGGCATAAAGCTGGTCTATCAGCCTACGGCTGCATAGGCGTTCTGACTTGGGGAAAGTGGAGCTGGCCATTATGCCTTCTTCTCTGAAGCTTTCTTGCCCCCGGTCTTCTTTTCCGTAGTCTTTTTCTCGACAACCTTCTCGGCCTTCTTTGCTTCTGCTTCTTTCTTGGCTCGCTCAGCCGCACGCTGGGCACGACGGGCCGCAGCCTGCGCCTTCTTCTCCTCCATGCGCTGACGGTAGACCTCTTTGTTGGCAATCACCGGTTTGGCGCGTTTGGCGCTGGCGGCAATGGTATTGCGCACTCCGTGCTTGCCCAGCTCACCCTTCGACACAACCACATGCTCCTGTTCCTTACCCATGATATAGTTCTCAATGGCCATAGCCATCGACGGGGCCGACTGGGTGGGGGCGGCGATACTGAGCTTTATGCCGTTCTCTTTCAAGGCAGCATGGGTGGAGGTGCCAAACGCGGCAATCAGTATCTTCTGGTTTTTCACGTCCGGGAAACTCTTCACCAGACTTCTCACTCCGATGGGCGAGAAAAGGGCGATGGCGTCGAAGTCGGCAAGGTTGAACCGCGTCAGGTCCTTAGGAGCCGAGGTATACATCGGGGCCTTCATGTACTTGAATTTGGCTTTGTCGAGGGATTTGGTATACTCCGTTTGCTTCTCGTCGGAACAGGGGAAAAGGTATTTCTCGTCACGATGTTTCGACATCACCTCAAGCAAGTCGGAGAAGTACTGGGCGCCAAAGAAAACTTTGCGCTTACGGTACTGGATATAATTCTGGAGATACAATGCAATGGCCTCAGTGGAGCAGAAGTATTTCATGTCTTCACTCACCGTCTCGCGCAATTCTTTCAGCATACGGAAGAAGTGGTCGATGGAGTTCTTGCTGTTGAATATCACCGCAGTATAGTCGCTGATGTGGATGCGTGTCTTACGGAATTCCGAGGCGGGGATTCCCACTACCTCAAAAAACTTGTAAAAAGTGATATCTACATGGTATTTGTGCACCAAATTTCTGTACGGGGACTTCTCCAAATCGGCAGGTTCGGGCTGCGATATCAGGATTTTCTTTATCTTCATATTCTTTCTATAAATCACTCAACTTTCTGTTCTACTGACTCAAAAGCCACTTCGCAAGCACCAAGACAGGTACTATTTCGACGGTGCAAAGATAGTAAAAAAGATAGAAACTATGGCCTTTTGAAAATGTTAAAAACAAATACACCCCCCGTAGCAGGCGCATTAAGAAACACAATGCCACGAGCGCATAGATACAATATAGCACCCCCTGTTGGCCTATCGGCATGTAGACAAGGAAGAACAACAACGGTATCACCACAGTGGTCAGCATAAGGTGACACAAGTAGCCATTGGTAATATAGGCTATAACGGGTTCCTTGTCCTCGAAAACGCCGCCCAGAAGCCGAATAACCGCATTGCGCACCAGATAGAGCAAGGCCAATCCGACGCTAATCAGTAGCCACTCACCCAGTCCCGACTGCGGCAAAGCCACATACAGCACCACCGTGGCCAGCGTGGCTGTTACCAGCAGGCCTATCGGCATCAGCCGGGCTGTACCCAGATTGTTTGCTCGCACCAGTCGGTCTTCTGCACGACGGTCCAACAGGGCTTTCACCAGTTCACCAATATTCAATTTGCGCAGTCTGTAGTATACGAACAGCAATACACCCAACACCAAGAGCAATCCGAACATCCATACCGGATTGCTGTCAGGTGTCCGCATGAGCAGTTCATCGTGTTGCACCGTCAAGGTATGCTGCTTGAAAAGCGACGGACGGCACACATAGTCAGCTTCTTCGCCGACTTGGAATATAGAATCCAACGGAAATCCCACATTCACCTCCGGCACATCGACTTGTTGCGCCTGTGCGTCCATCTGGCAGGATGGGATGTATTCCATTATTGTATCCACCGTCTGCATTTATCCGTCACTTTATTATCAGCTTCCTGTTCTCAATACCCTCTTCCAATCGGACTTGCACCATATAGACGCCTTTCGGCAAAAAGGCCAAGTCAAGACTGACGGCCTCTGCCTGCACATCTTGCAATGCGTACACACAGCGGCCAAATATGTCCACAATCGACAACTGCTGTATTCTGTCAGTGGCACATTCCACCATCACATGTCCGTTGCTCGGATTGGGGTATACAGTTATTTCCTTGCCAGCAACAGAAAGGCCCACCGCATCTATCGAGACAGCATCCCCTTCGCGACACCCATAGGCCGAATCCCACAGGACCACCGGCAGCTGGACATCGTCTATCCACACGGCGTCAGCACCCTGGTCTGTGCTTTCGTCTTTCGCATATCTCCATTTCAGCACATGATGCCCCACGCTGAGAGGCACGCTGTACCGTGTCCAGTTCATCTCCCCCCATGCCGGTATACATGCTGCTCCGTCGACCATAAACTCCATCTTGTCGTACGTTGCTTCGGTCGATGCTTTGACATAGAACACTATCGGCCCTGCTTGCAACACCGTCAGTTCCATGACGAGGTCTGAGGTCTGACGAGCACCTATCGCCCCACTACGGATGCTGTAGCGACCAGAGTGGTGTTCTGTATTGTCCAATGTCCATGGACGAGTGCCGCCAACCTGCCAAGGGTAGCAGTCCAGCCCGCGCTCAAACCCGTCGGCATTCTGTCCAACGATAATATATCCTTCCTTACCCTCGAACCAATTGTCACGCTGTACTTCTGCTGTCACATGCAGGTGCCTCACGCTGTCAGCCACAGCCACCGGCATCCATTCCGCCATACTAGCATCAAACGGACCGTTCGGAAGCTGTTCCATACTGACATGAAGCGAGTCGTACTCGCCGGTTGTCACTACATGCAGCAGATACTCATGTCCCGTATGAATTTCACCCACCTGATGGCTGTCCATATCCGTCACTGTCAATTTCAGTTCCGGATAAGCCACCCTCATTCCATGCTGCAGCCGCAATGAGCCTCTCACAATAGTGTCTTCCGCCACGATGCAGCCCGACCATAACGGCATAGGACCCATCATTTCTATGCTATACGGCATCTCCACCTGGCACCTTTGCCAGGGCAATAGGCTATCCACCACTACCGGCATCGCAGTCAGTACTGCTCCCGATGTACTGTCGGAACTGTTTTGTCGTAAATAGACGCTAATGCCACGCAATGTATCTGCTCCATTATTGCCTATAGAGAACCTGACTGTACTGTCAGTAACCGCGAGGTTGTAGAATCCAACAGCGCCTGCATTTATGATCACCCTCATGGTGTCTATCCGAGGCAGATAACCGCTTCCTGTTGCTGTCAACACCATCATTCCTGTGTCAACCGACTGCCGCAGCGTCAACTGCAATATGCCACTGTTTGGCACCACGCCTGCCGCCAACAGACTGTCAGCCTGCATCACAGCCACCTTCACGCCGGGCGTGGCTGTCAACCGAATCTCCGAATCCCCCGCTGACACGCTGTCATCCACTGCTAAGGCAATCGGGTGCAAGTTGCCGATATACGGTATCAGGCTGGGGTCACCAAACAGGCAGTAAATCTCCCAGTAGAATTTCTCAAACGGGGAACCGAAAGCCGACACCGCCATATTGCCTGCCACCAGCAGTCCACCCTGGGTCTCCGCCCCACCGGCACGTCCAATCCATCGGTCGAAGGCACCCAGACGGCCACTGTCGTATTGCGGTTCTAGGGAGAAAGGATACTTGGGACCCACTGCCCAATAATAGTCTTCATTCCACAGAGTCGAGTTGGTGGCTCCAATCACGCCAATGGCGCCACCCTCCGCTTTGCGCAGCAGCTGCTCACCGAAGCAGGTGCCGCCAAAGTTGTTGCTTTCGCAGCAGTTGTTGACATACAGCAGCGGTTGTCTCACGGGAAGCGTGTCTATGGCCCCGAACGACACAGACGGCGACGTCCAGCCGGCTGTGGAACAATGTGCCGTATAGTTGAGGGCGGCCACTCCTGACCCGATATCAGACAGGATTACGTTCCTTTGGTTTGCAGAGGCGGGGTTGCGGTAACAGAGGGTGTCCACCTCCGGATGGGTCGTTTTCAGTTCCCGTCCCACATAGTTCACCTGACCGTTGGTGGTGGTCGGTGCCGGTGAGCTGCTTTCGTCACCCGCCACCAGCAACATCCGTTTCAAGATGTTGCTGTCGAGGGCTTCAGCCCGTTCATAGCATACAGTCTTCTCCACCACCGCGCGCAATTGAGCCGTGTCGTTCACCGGCCAGCGGCCGATGATGGCGTCTGGCAGGAAATCGCCCGTATACTCGGCATAATAAAGGTCCGTGATATGCGTGCCCACTCCTGTGGGGTGCGTAGTGCCAAGAAAAGCCTGTATCTGTGCAGCATCGCCCACTATCAAGATGTATTTCGGCGCGGGTCTGTCCAGTGTCGCCTCGTCGAAGAGCGGTCGTATCTGTGCCTTAACGCTGTCACGTTTGTTAGTTTCGACATACAACTCCGTCACATCGTACCCCTCCTGCCGCTTCCACTGCACAAAAGGCTGCAAGCTCTCCTGGAACTCCGGCCGCGACACCACGAGGTAATGTTCTGGCACATCGAGTGTCGGCATTGCATCGGTCAATGTGGCAGTCAACGTAGCAGAGACTCTTTTTGCAATTCTGTAGCTGTTATCCTGTGGAAAGTATGCCACAGGGCTCACCGTGACACGGAACATCTGACAGTCGCCCATCGCGCCCAAATCAGACACCGCCACAGGCGCTTCAGACTGATAACCGCCATCTCCATCGTAAATTGCCTTATCCAATTCCACCCACTGCGGCATAAGTCCTTTTACAGCAGCACCTTGCCACGGAGTCGGTTCAATACCATTCCCTAAACCAATCTGCTCTACTTCCCCAGTTTCATACTTCTCCACCTGTAGAGAGGATCCTTTGGGTAACTTGAACAACCGACTCAACATCGGTAATGCAGGCAGTCCTTCACGAGATGCCAAATTCACCATACCCTCCGCCATCACAGCACTATAGCCGTTGCTCTCCTCAAGAGTGTAATTACCTAAAACAAATTGTACCTGATAGGCCGAATTACCCTCTGCCACAATCTCCAATTCGGCATTTTTGCTCGTCTGTGCCAGCCCGCATATCGGAAGCAAGACACACATCAACAATATTATACGTCCTTTGAAAGGCATCTATCGGCACTTCATTTGCATTGCAAAATTACGCAAAATTATTGGTATCAGCGGAAAAAGTTGTATCTTTGCATCGCAATATGAGACAACTATAGTATGCGAAGGTCCCTTTTTCTACTTCTGGCCTGCTTCCCGCTGCTTGCCGCAGCACAGGTAAAGATCCCAAAGGATGCCAACCGATTCATCTATTGGCAGTTTGAATACGGCAAGAAGACCGACACTTCGTGCATCGAGGTGTGGCTCAACGACGGCGTGGCAAGCATAGAGACACCCGGCATCGAGGGAACGCCGGTTCAGGGCTATGCCCCGACGCATACCTACATCGACTATCCCGACGACAGCATCACCGTCTCCGTCAGCTACCCCGACAGCAGCTACTACTATCGCACCGCTCTTTCGCGTAGCGACATAGAGTGGAAGGTGGAAGGCCCGGCCAAGGAGCGGAGATACACCTGCTCCATCAACAGCAACACCCTCGTTTTCGTGATGGACGAAACCGTGGAGCAGAACGCCACCCCACTGCCGTACTATGGCCTGGCGAAAGGCGTGCTTCGCAGCTTCACCCGCAACGGACAGCTGCGGATAAAGCTTGCCAAGAGCACATGGATAAACAATGCCCCATGGCCCGGTATCGGGGCGATGGGCCGCCGCGTGACGCCACGCGAGCTCGACCGCATCATGAAGGAACGCCTCGTGGTCACCACCCGCATCTTCGACCACGAGCAGATTTGCTGGGGCAAGAAGAATGCACATATCGACGGTGGCATTCGTGCCATTCCGGCCGACACTGTGCTGCACTACGCCGGCGGCACCCTCATCCTCAAAAAGGTCAAACTGCCCCGTCTGCCGCACCACTACCAGCACTTCGTGGAGATACACCAGCAGAGCAATGGCGATGCCTACGACCGCACTGGCTCGCTCTTCATCGTCACACCGGGCTTCTTCGAAGGCATCAACCAGCATCCCGACTCGCTGCCCACCTTCGTCGGCCGTGACGGCCAGCGCTACCAGGGCATGATCTCGCAGACAGGCTACGATGCGCCACTCGAGTTGGTGCGCTTCTTCACCCCCTTTGGCGTGGGCCACTTCAACGAGCGTATGAAGGGCTACGGCATCGACTGGCGTGACGAGACCTATTACCGCCAGGAAATCACCGACCTTTATCACTTCGACGGCGACGTGGTCATCGGTGCATGGATAGGCAACTACGACGGCGGCGGCCACATCGTCACCGTCGACATCAAGTCGTATCCCAACGACTATACTATTCCCGAGGACAACATGGAGGTATCAGGGCTAGCGCTGCCGTGCTTCAACACTTGCAACGTGCTCGAGATGGCAGGGCAGAACTACGGCAAACTGTTCGCCACCGACTCGCTGACGGTTATCTTCAAATTATATCCAGAGACGAATTCGGCCAAGCTGCGCTACATCAGCACCGGCCACGGCGGCTGGGGCGAGGGCGACGAGTTCGTGCCCAAGACCAACACCATCCTTATCGACGGCAAGGTGGCTTTCACCCACACCCCATGGCGGCAGGACTGTGGATGTTACCGCGACCTCAACCCCGTCAGCGGCAACTTCTGGAACGGTCTCTCGAGCTCTGACTTCTCACGCAGCGGCTGGTGTCCCGGCACGGCCACGCAGCCCGTCTACTTCGACCTCTCGTCCTGGGCTGATGGCGAGGAACACACCCTCACCGTGGCCATCCCGCAGGGCAAGCCTGTCGAGGGTATGTTCAGCCACTGGGCCGTCAGCGGTGCCTTGATTGTTGAATATTAAACCACTATAATCTATGAAAAAGACTTCTATCCTTTGCATCTTGGCCATTGCATTTGCACTGACCGCCAACAGCCAACAGTACCAACTGCTCAACCCAGGTTTTGAGCAATGGGACGGCAACAACACATCGGAACCCACCCACTGGAACACATTCTCTTCCAGCGACGGTTCCTATGCATCTCTCGCCTCTTCCAATCATCACTACCGCCGCGCCGGCGGACGGCCCGGCACCTCTGGAAGTTATTACCTTACCGTATATACTACATCCATCTTTGGCATCAAGGCCAACGGCAATATGACCACCGGCTGTGTTCATGCCGGAGCCATGTCGGCCACCAGTTCCGAGAACTACAACTATACCAAACGCAGCAGCAGCGAACACAGCCAACCATTCACGGCTACGCCCGACTCAATGTATGTCTGGGTAAGTTTCTACGCCGCCGATGCGAGTTCGGTAGCTCAAGTAAGTGTCACCATCCACGGCAACAATGACTTTCGCACACCTAACGATGAAAGCAATGCCACACTCTATAAAGGCAAAGCATTGGCATATGTGACACGCACCACCTCCTCGGCCACACAGCCCAACTGGCAACTGCAGAAAGTGCCCTTCTCCTATACGGGTTCTTCCAGCGCCAACTACATCCTGGTCAACATTTCGTCGAACATCATTCCGGGAGGTGGCGCCGCTAACGATTCTATCTCCATCGATGACATTCAGTTCATCTACAGCGCATGGCTCAATAATCTTAAGGTAAACAACACACCCATAGCTGGCTTTAGCAAGGGTCGTTTCAACTACAGCGTCGCCGTGGCCGATACCGCAGCGCTCACCACTGCTACCGTGCAAGCTGTAACAGAGGTCTCCGATGCCCATGTAAGCACGGAGCGTACCCGTATCGATGACAGCACCGCCATGGTCACCGTTACCGTCACCGCCGAGGACGGCGTCACGATTAAGACCTACCACGTCACCCTTACGGCATCACCTAATGGAGGTACCTCCAGCATCGACGACGCACAACCTGCTTTGACGGAAGTCTATCCCAACCCCACCACTGGCATCCTCAATGTCAAAGCCGAAGGCATGGTCCGCATCTGCGACCTTCAAGGACGCACCCTCCTCAGCCGCACATGCCACGAAAGCACCTCGATAGACATCAGTCACCTGCCAGACGGCATCTATCTCCTCTCGACAGAAGAGAAAACCGTCCGCATTATAAAGCAATAACTTTACCTCGGTATAGTCAACACACTATTACCTCATGCTCCAGACCATCATCTACAAGGGTGATGGTCTGTTTGCTATTTACAGACGAAACTCCTTTATCATCGCGCTGGTAGTGGATGATATAAGTGGCTGAGCCGTATTGGTAACGGATGGTGAACGACGGCCATTCTGTAGGCACCCGCGGGTCGAGCGTCAGCTGGTCACCCTGTTTGCGGAAACCAAGGATGTTCTCAATACCGGTCTTATAGGCCCATGATGCAGAACCTGTGTACCACGTCCACCCACCGCGTCCCGGATGCTGCGGATTGCTATAGATATCGGCTGCGATGCAGTAGGGTTCCACCTTGTACTTAAGCACATCGGCAAGCGTCTGTGTGCGGTGGATGGGGTTGATGAGCGAATAGAGGAAATAGGCCATGTCGTAACGGCCTTCCTTGAGTTGCGCCATGATGTACCACATGGCTCCATGCGTGTACTGACCGCCATTCTCGCGTACACCGACGGGGTAGTTCATGATGTATCCCGGCGAAGGTTGCGAGTTCTGGAACGCCGGCGTGAGTAGCTGGATAATCTCATGCTCTCGATTGACGAGACGATTGTCGGTCTCACGCATAACACTCACTTTCTGTGCGGGTGTCGCCACATCGGTGAGGATGCTCCAGGCCTGACTGATAAGATCTATCTGGCACTCTGTGTTGTTGCGGCTTCCCATGGGGTCACCATTGTCGTAATAAGCACGGAGGAACCACGCTCCATCCCATGCGTTTTGCTGTATAGACTCAACCAGTCTCTTCCGGAAATCCGTCAGCTCTTCGCAATACGTCAAGTCGGCATCAGGCATCATTTGGGTGAGTTCTTCCATCTTCGGTAACAAGTCGGCCAGGAAGAAGGCCACCCACACGCTTTCGCCTCGGCCTTCGACGCCAACGGTGGACATTCCATCGTTCCAGTCGCCGCATCCCATCAGCGGTAGACCGTGGGCACCCACACGCGACATGGAGCGGTTGATTGAACGCTTTAGATGTTCATACAGCGTAGCCGCCACCTGCTGACCGCTGACCGCTGACTGCTGACCGCTAATATAGGTAATTCCTCGTTCGGCCTCACCTTGTCCCAACTGGTCTCCGATGCAGAACGGCACCTGTTCCGAGAGAATAGTGACATCGCCCGTGACATGGATGTACTGATAAGTCACAAAGACCAACCACAGGTAGTCGTCGCTGAATGTAGTGCGTGCTCCGAGATGCATATTCTCATGCCACCAGTGCAGCACGTCACCTTCTGCGAACTGATGCGCAGCATGGTCGAGTATCTGGCGGCGCGCATAGGCAGGGTCACTGTAAAGCACCGACATCACATCTTGCAGCTGATCGCGGAAGCCTGTCGCGCCACCCACCTGGTAGAAGCCCGCACGGGCAAAGAGGCGCGAAGAATAGACCTGGTAGAGGTACCACCGATTGAGCATGTAATTGAGCGACCTGTCCGGAGTTTCCACTTGGATTTGCGAGAGTTTCTCGTCCCAATATTTTACCACATGGTCGAACTCAGCATAGATGGCAGGGATCGTTGGACGGTCAAGACTGTCGGACACACTAATCACAAAGGAAACCTCTTTCTCGCCGCCGGCAGGCAACTCAACGACAAGGCCGAGTCGCTTGCGGTTGGGGTAATTTAGGCTGACATCGGTAAGTGGTTCCGTGGCTGTAAGCCGAACCACCTGGTCGTGATAAATGGGGTGATAGACATTGCGGACCAGCAAGGAGTTGCTCTGTTCGTTCCATTCGGAGAACAGATATCGGGCCGTTTGTTCCTCACACATGCCGAGGACAAGCTTGTAGACCATGTCAAGCTGCACCTCAAGCGGTGCGGCTGTCTTGTTCTCAACCTTTATCTGGTAGTATTTCTCTGGTTTATCGCAAGCCACGAAGAGACGTACCGCCACCTTCATATCCTCATATTCGGCATCGAAGGCTGACCAACCCTGACCATGTCGGGCTGTGGCAGGCACAAACTGTTTCTTGTTTATCAGCAGCATCTCGCTGGCATTGTCGCGCACGATATCGTTGCTCCAGCCGGTGAGTTTGAACTGCTGCGCATTATGGGCAAAAGTAAAGCCCGCCATGGTACTGCTGACGATACAGCCGAAGTGTTGTTCGTTAGCAATCACGTTGACCCACGGCATGGGGGTATTGGTATTGGTCACCACATAGTCGCGGCCACTCTGGTCAAACCCACCATACTGATTGTAGAACTCCAAATCACTCCATACCCGGAACTCTTTCTTAGGTTTCAGCACTGGATATTCTATCTTATCCTGATAGTGCTGGTTCACCTCTTCCAGCCGGCGAAGCTGCTCGGCAATAGTAATGCCTTCTGCGGTAGAGAACGACAGGCGCGCCACCGTACGCAGCAATATGCGTTCAGCCTCGCTGACATCTTTCCCGTCCAGCACATACACCTTGCCGGCATCGGAGTGTGCTGCCCACAGGTGTTCGGTATTGGCCATATTGCGTATGAAATGTGCCACTCCCTCCTTCTCTCGTTCGGGGGCGTCGTTGATGAACACCAAGTCGAGCCGCAGGCCATGCACCTTGTAATACTCGAACGCACGCAACATCTCCTTGGCATAGCCCGAGCGTTCCATCGAGTCCACCTCCATCAGCAGGATAGCCAGGTCACCGCTGATGCCAAATCGCCACAGGCCGCTCTGGGAGAGCGTGTTCTTCGCCAACACGACGTTGCGGTCGTTGCCGAGGGTGGCAGTTTGCGCCATGTACTTGCCGATGTCGTTATAGAGGCGCATCTGGCTGCCTTTAAGCAGCGACATACTGGTGCGCATATTGTTGAACACAGAAGCCGTCTTGAACGCATGCTCCACATCTACGGCACTCTGATACTGCTCCGCGAGCTGTAGCAAATGCTCTTTGGCCTTGGAGAAACCTGTAAGGGCAAATGCCTCCACGCTCTTACCCGCAGCAATATGCAGTCGCCTACGCATACTCATCACCGGGTCCAGCGTGGTGCCCACCGTCCCCGTCAACGTGCGGTGGCTTTCGATGATATCGGCATGCCGCAAACTGCCGCCACGACCCAAAAACTTGAGGCGCGAAGTCTCGTACTCGACAAGTCCCATCCAGTCAGACTTGTCAGACGAGTCCGACAACCACAACTTGTGCAACATATAATGGCGGGAGCCGCTACTGCCCGGACGGCTGAAGAGCAACGCCTCATGGTCGGCATCATACTCCGAGAGTATCTTCATGCCGTTGAACACGCGGTGGCTCTCATCCTCGGCAGCCGACGCCAACACCACCTCACCATAAGTCGTCAGCTCCAAATCCAGATCCTTCCCGCTGTTGTTGGCGAAAGTGAACCTACGTATCTCGGCACTGCGGTCTTTAAGCACGGTGACCTCTGTCTTGGTCTCCACCCCTTCATCGACACGCAGATAGCTTATCTTGTCACTGGCGAAACTGACGTGATAGCTCTCCGGCATCACGTCCAGTGGCGAGTATGTGTTGCACCACAGCTTGTCCGACCCCAAATTGCGGACATATAGGTATATGCCGTAGTGGTCGGAAGTTATCTTGCGGTAACGGTTAAGCATGATGTTGCGGAAGCGGGAGAATCCGCTGCCGCGGTCGTTCATCAACACCGTGTACTGGCCGTTGCTGATGACACCCAACTCCGGTACATTGGCGATGGTGTCGAAATCACGGGCATCACTCTCGGTCTGCACCTTACTGTAGCGGTAGCGCTTGTACTGCGTCACCTTGAGGTCTATGTAAGGCTTCACCTGTGCTTTCTCCTTGAGGAGTGTCTCCATGCTCTTCATGGCGGGCTCCTGCATGAAGCAGCGCTGCAGACAGTGGTCACCGAGGTAGTTGGCCAGCGAAGCCAGTATCATACCCTGGTGGTGGGCATAGTGAGCCTTCACCGGCACATGGTCTTCGTCGTCATAGCTCTCGTAGAAGCCGAACTCGTCGTACATACCCAGCTTACGGAAGCGCTGCATGTTGTCGTAGACGGCGCGGTCGTCGATGCCGATGGTCATCAGCGAACTGTAGGGCGAGATGACGATGCGGTCGGGCGTGGTGTTCTGGAACTTCAGGTACGGCACACCGAAAGCGTGGTACTTGTAGTTCTGGGCGTCGTCGAGCTCGTTGTAGGCCGTCTCCGAAATACCCCACGGCATCCCGTTGCAGGTGTTACGGATGAAGGCGCGCTGGGCGCGGATGGCGAAGCTGTAGGTCTCGTCCATCAGCGTATGTTTGTAGGTAGGCAGGAAGATAAGCGGCATGAAGTACTCAAACAGCGTGCCGTACCACGACGCCACACCTTTGTAGCCCTTGTACTGCACCAGCGTCTTGTCGAGACAGAACCAATGCTTGTATGGCGCGTCGCCCTGAGCGATGGTCAGGAACGACGTCAGGCGTGCCTCGCTGGCGAAGTTGTTGTAGTGGTAGGGCAAAAGCGTGTAGTTGGAGGTATCGTAGCCGATACTGAAGACATCCAGCTCGGGATTGTATAGCTTCATGAAGTCCGTCTCGTCGATAAGACGTTGCACCTTGGCGAGAAGCGACTGGGTAGCAGAGGTATCGGTCTCGCCAGCCAGCCAGCCTTTCACCACATAGAGGCACGCCACGAAGTTGCCGCTGTCGCAGGTGCTGATGAAGAAGTTAGGCAGAGCCTTGAGGTTGGCGATGCCGTACCAGTTATAGAGGTGTCCGTTCCACTTCTGGAGGCGGCAGACGGTGTCAATGATATGGCCGAGACGTCGGACGGCCTCATCGCGGGTGATGAAGCCCAGTTCGGCGGCGCTGACAACGGCAGTCATCGAATAGCCGATGTTCGTCGGCGAGGTCTTGTAGTCGGTACGGTTCTCGCGGTTGAGCTGGTAATTGTCTGGCACCAGCCAATTGTTCTCCTCGGTGATGAGACTGTCGAAGAAATGCCATGTGTCCTTGGCCAGCTGGCGCACCTCCTCGGTCTCATTGGCGTTGAGTCCCTTCTTGTCCTGCGGGAACTTCTTACCGAGCCTGTACATGAGGAACGGCGCACCGCACCATGCCAGCACACAAAACACTATGCCGAGCCAACCGAGTACTCCCACATCACCAAACACGCCCAATGCCACCAGCGCTCCGCTGGCCACATAGTTGAACCAGAACTTGCCGATGTAGTCGCCCAGTGTTCCCTTGGTGCTTTTGGCAGCCTCGTCGCTGGTAATCCATGCCAGCAGGTCGCGGTGCGAGAACCACATGCGGTAGCAGGCACGGACGGCAGCGTCGGTGTACATCCATGCCTCCTTGGGAAGCAACGCGAACTGCACTATGGAACGGTAGAGGATGACCTTGAAGCCACGCATCAGAGTCATGTAATAGCGGTAGCGCTTGCCGAAGCGCGGCAAGGTGGTTATCTGTCCGATGATGAAAAAGACGATGGGGCTGGCCACTGCGATGAACGCAACAAGGACATACCACGCTGGCGAGATTGACAAGAACGATAAGCCGGAGGCTGGCCACAGCGTCGACAGGCCGTAACCGGCCAATATTATCACCAGCAGCGCCAGACTCAGCACCGAGCGGCGCAGGTTGTCGAATATCTTCCAGCGGCCGATGGTGTTGACCTGGTTCTTCACCCTCTCCCCTTTCTCGTTGCGCACGGTGTTCTTCAGCCAGCCAATTATCTGCCAGTCGCCGCGTGTCCAACGGTGGTGGCGCTTGGCGTCGTCTATATAGTTGCTGGGGTTGTCGTCGAAGAGCTCCACGTCGTTGATGAGGCCGCAGCGTATGTGGCAGCCCTCGATGAGGTCGTGGCTGAGGATTAGATTCTCGGGGAAAGTGCCCTTCAGCACCTTCTGGAATATGCGTAGGTCGTAGATACCTTTGCCGCAGAAAGAGCCCTCGTTGAAGATGTCCTGATACAGTTCGAACGAGGCGGTAGTGTAGACATCCAGGCCGCCCAAACCGGCCATCAGCTGTGCGTAGCGGCTCTTGTTGGTCACCTCGACGTCGACGTTGACGCGCGGCTGCATGATGCCGTAGCCGCCATCGACACGACGGCCGTCGGCACTCAGGCGGGCGCGGTTGAGCGGGTGCGCCATAGCACCGATGAGCTTCTGCGCCGAGTAGAGCACCAGCTCGGTGTCGGTGTCGAGTGTGATGATGAACTGTATGGGGCATTTGGCACCCTTCAGCCAGTCGCTGACGGTCTCGCAGCGGAAGCGCTTGGCCTTTTCCTCGTCGGATGTCTGGCCGAGCACCAGGTCATTGAAGTGCAGTATGGCGCCGCGTTTGCGCTCATGGCCGAGGAAAGTCTGCTCGCCATCGCTCCATGCACGGCGGCGGTAGACAAAATTGAAGATGGGTGCACCGTATTTCTCGTTGAGCTCCTTGACCTTGGCCAAACCCGCCTGCACCACCTCGTCGTCCCACGGCGCGTCAGCCTCCTTGTAGGCAGCAGCGTCACCCACGAGGGTGTAGTACAGGTTCTGGCGGCGACTCTCCAGGCGCTGGCCCTCCGAGGCGCGGTTGATGTTGCTCAGGTAGTACACCTCGAGCACTCCAAGCAGTTCCTCCACCTTGGCACGGTTCTTCAAAATGGTGGGCATGATGACCATAGTGGCGTACTCATCGGGGATGAGGCCGTCCTTGAACTTAAGCTTGAATGTACCCATGGGCTTGTGCAACTTGCCAAGCAGCCAGTTGAAGAGGTCGATAACCACCTGGCTCATGGGCACCCACATGAGCACCGTCAGCACTCCGAACACCACCCTGTCAAGCCCGCTGAAGCCCTCAAACCCGTTCGCTCCGTAGCTGAACAGCGCTGCCAGCAGCAGTGATGCCATAGTCACAATCCACACATAGCCGTGGGCTCGCGCATTCCACGCCTTAGGCGGGAAGAGCTGCCATCCTACATGCTCGCCTTTCTCGTCGGCCTTGGCCACCAGGGCCTTCACCAGGTCGTACTCCTTGACTTTGCGCTTCCTGGCCATCTGCACCACCTTGCCGCGATAGTCGTCCTTCGTCTTGTCCTGCATCTGGTCGTACATGCCGGCCTTCTCGCCCTTGAGCGCCTTCTCCGAGAAGCTCACGGCGTCGATAAGCTCGGCCATGGGCAGCTTGGTCATCTTCTTCAGCGAGTTGAAGATGTTCATCATCTCCAGGTTCTGCCGCGCCGCCTCGTCGAGGTGCGCCATGTCAGCCTGACTCTTGTCGGTGGGCTTGTAGTGGTAGGCCTTCTGCGCCTCCAGCTGGCGGCACAACTCGGCCAGTTCGCTGATGAGTATCGTCTTCACCAGAGGCAGCAACGCGCACACCTCGGGATAGTTCATATAGTCCTTCTGCCGCTGCTGCACTTGGGTCAGGTAGCGGAAAAACAGAGCCTTGTCTATCTGGTGGTGGCTCTTGCGCAGGTAGCCTTCAAGGAGGGTCCACAGCACCTCTACGCGGGCATGCTCCACCTTCCACTTGCCTG
>JAEEGF011065331.1_pt1 | contig 16537 bp, 15 predicted proteins | sample 9134171 | NCBI WGS metagenome assembly JAEEGF01 (sample SAMN16246542, study PRJNA631951) | gut metagenome | biome: gut microbiome; feature: rumen; material: AP-attached | host: Bos | place: Iran: Karaj | collected 2018-10
CTCAATGTCAACGCCTGCCTTCTTGTAATCCAGTGCCATAATAACTCCTCATTTCTTCATTGGTGTATGAACTGTATATTGTTACCTTGAACGATCAGAATCGCTCTCAATAATTAGCGTATCCAACTTCCTGAAGTCTTGCATCTTTAGCTACGACGCTGTCCTTAAGAGATGCTGTATATTCTTTTAGTCTTGCCAGCAGCTGGTCATCACTTGTGGCCAAAATCTTTGCTGCAAGTATTCCTGCATTTGCTCCTCCGTTTATTGCAACTGTAGCTACAGGTATTCCGGAAGGCATCTGAACAATGCTGTATAATGAGTCTCGTCCACCCAAAGATGTGGTATGCATAGGAATTCCGATAACCGGCATAGGGAAAATAGCTGCGCACATGCCGGGAAGATGAGCTGCCATTCCGGCCCCCGCAATAATTACCTTAAAGCCCTTCTCTTCTGCCGTTTTGGCATATTCAAAGAACTCATCCGGTTCTCTGTGAGCGGATATTATCCTCATCTCATAAGAAACACCAAGCTGATCCAAAATATCGGCTGCCTTAGCCATAACAGGCATGTCCGAATCGCTTCCCATTACAATTCCTACCTTAGCCATTTTAGTCCTCCGAGTAGTCTGATGAACGAAATTTTGATATATTGTGCCTTTTTATCCCTAGTATCATATCATACCACAAGATATAGTTCCATACTTTTTATATTTTGTTAATTATTTGTTAGTTACAAGGTTACTGTAACGGCGCATTTAATTCTTCTGTACCCGGAAGAACAAATCTTCCCTTTTCTATGATGACAATGCTGCTGCCATCAGCTCTCACAGCCCTTATCTCTCCCAACTCATCATAGGGAATCGTTATATCCGTATGACAGCTGAAATATGCCTTGTCAGGCTCTGTCTTTCGCTTGATGGAAATTTCATTATCCCTTGCAATTATACTCTTTCCGTCAGGATTGTAGGTTATTGTATCCTCTTCATAGGAATAGCAGGTATCCCCCACAGCAAAGTGCGGTCCTGTCTTTTCTGCGATGAGAATCGGAAGCTTGTCTGCAATATTGTATTTTCTGGCCACAACATATGCTGTGGTATTGGTACCGATGGCAAACTCGCCAATAGGAAGAGTCTTGTGTCCGAAAAGAATATTATCGTTAATGTACTTTTTGTTCTCTTCCTCAGTTTCAAGATTACTGCAGCTGTAGTCCGTAATGCAGCCATCCTTGAATTTAATCTCCAGATTCTTGAAAAACAGTCCTTCCAGATATACTCCTGTCACATGAAGAACGCCTTCCGTTCCGGTAAGAACAGGAGAAGTAAACACCTCGCCCACCGGTATATTAACGTCAGCAACACAGTTTTCGAAGTTTGTCTCCTTGGACTTATCTTTGAGCTCATGGAGCATTACCTTCATATCCGTGTGGTTCTCACCCATTCCCTTTACGGTCACGTACTGCGCCTCATCCAGAGCATCTATGATTTTCTGCTGGATTCCCTGATACAACTTGTAATCCAAAGTGTTTATCTTGACGGTTTCATCAAAGATTTCCCTGAAATTATCTCCAATCTCGGGAACAGGGAAAGAAATAATAGTAAAACTTCTCTCTTTTCCTATAATATATTCATTTGTAATAAGGCTGTTCTGAACCTTGTATTCGCTGAGCATCTTCTTCTGGGCCTTCGTCAGATGAACCGCCTTCTCATTGGTCTTTGGAGAAAAAGGCACTTCTCCGAAGGTTTCAATAACTGCAGGTCCGCCAAAAAGCTTAGCCTCTGCCTTGTATTTCTCTCCTGCTGCCCTCATGGCCTCCAGCTGCCTGGTGACAAGACTGCTGTCCAGGAAAAGAGCTACATCCTCCTTGTGGTCGTAATCATACTGCCTGTTGGGAATAGCTCCGAAAAATCCGCCTCTGCGGGAAGTTGCCGCCATGTTATAAATGCTGCCGGCTCCCAGCTGAATGGTAGTCTTAAGGTCAATCTTAAGGAAATTATCAATAGCCTTTCTTACAATTCTCTCAAAACCCAGGTTAAAGTGTATGGAAGCAGTCTTCTTGATGGTAATGTCCTTGCCGGTCATCTCAAATCCGATTCTGTAGCCTTCGGTAAATGTGGTAGCCATCCTGTCGATGTCTTCCTGAGAAAGAGAATTGAGATGCTTTGCCATACTGATTTCGTTATCGGTTACGTACTCACCGAATCTGTAGAGATAGCGAAGATCTGTAAGATCACTGGAAAGAACAATATCTCTTACAAAGTTCTCGGAAGAAACAACAGTCTGTGCAAAACCGTTAATCCTTCTCTCCTCTGCGTAGTCGCTTCCAAACCAGTACATTATCTTTCTTATCTCTTCATAGGAAGGAAGAGCCTTATTCATGTCTGCAGAAAGAAACGCTCCGTAAACCTCAAGGAAGAGTTCCAATGTAGTAGTAAGCCTGAAAACTCCGTTTCTGAAGGCCTCGGGAATAAGTGATCTCATCTCATAGTAAAGAGCGGAAAGAAGCTGTCCGAAATCATCTCCCAGTTCCTTGCAGGCATAAGTAGGATTTCCATAGCTTTCGTGGTAATTTTCCGGAAGTATATCTTCATAAAGCTTTTTGTTTCTCTCGGAAAGTTCCTCAAGGCTTGCCTTTTCAAAGCCGCCCCGGCAGATCCACTCTCTGGTCTGTGTTACCATCAAAAGAAAATCTTTTACCTCATGAAAATATCTGTCAAAGTTCTCATTGGACAGATGCTCGTTTTCCATCTCCGAAAGCCTGTCTGCAGAAAGTTTGTATCTTTCTTCCATCACTTCATTTCCTGATTCAAATTCATATATAAGTTCTTCGTTATTTGTCATTATCCATTATCCTTTAAGTTATAGTAAAAAGCCCAAAACCAGTATGGTCACCACAAAAATAACCGCCATGGCATTTAAAATAATGCCGATGTTGGGAAAAAGCTTAAAAATATCCCGTTCAAATCTTGACATTATTCCGAGGATTAATCCCACAACAGAAAATATCGCCGCAACAAAGCTAGCTGCGGCGTATCTCATCTGAGCCTGTCCTCCGTCACGGAAAGTGAATATTACAGCCACTGAAAGAGATGCCACCGCTATTACTCCCAGCGCAGCTGACATTATCCCTCTTTCAGGATGCCTGTTATCGGTAAACATATACTTATCCCTGACCGGTTCAAGTCTTTTTATGTGAAATTTTCGTTTCCTTTTATTTTTGGTAGAATTGGAATCCATTATCTATTCCCATTTAGTTCTATATTTAATCAGATGATTATTCTCTTACGGCTTCCCAAAAGCTTTCCGCCGCAGATGATAAGAAGCACTCCGGATGCTATTCCGAACACAATGGAAATAACACCAAAAGCAATGTCTACTCCTCCTATGTTCCCCATTAATTTATATGTTTTCTCGTCCATAATCCGTACCCTCCGCAATAATGTTCAATCAGTTTTTGGCAGCACCGTACTCAGCATAGTACTCGTCAATTGCCTTTTTGATATCCTTGGTAAGAAGCACTTCACCGTCAATAGGTCTGTTGTAAAGATAGCTGACAACGTCCTCCATTGTTACGATGGCTCTTGCTCCGAAACCATATCTGTCCTTTATCTCGTCAAGGGCGCTCATGTCACTGTCCTGTCCCTTCTCCTGTCTGTTAAGAGAAACCATGAGACCTACGATATCACAGTCTGCCTGTGCCTTGATAATAGGCACTGTTTCCTCTATGGACTTTCCTGAAGTAGTAACGTCCTCTATGATCAGGACTCTGTCACCATCTCTTAGCTTAGAACCCAAAAGAATACCCTTATCACCGTGGTCTTTGATCTCTTTTCTGTTGGAGCAGTATCTGATCTCCCTGCCGTAGAGCTCGCTGATAGCCACGCTTGTCACAACAGAAAGCGGAATCCCCTTATATGCCGGTCCAAACAAAACATCAAATTCAAGCCCAAAGTTATCATGAATAGCTCTTGCGTAGTATTCGCCAAGCTTGCGAAGCTGTGAGCCTGTCACATATGCTCCCGCATTCATGAAAAACGGTGACTTGCGTCCGCTCTTTAAAGTAAACTCTCCAAACTTAAGCACATTGCTATCCACCATAAACTCGATGAACTCTTCCTTGTATCTTTCCATACCCCATCTACTCCTTTATTCATCTATCTTTACGTTACAATTACTAATTTCTTGGAAATCACTAACTGATTATAACACCTCGCCTTAATAATCACAATTTAAAAGAAAGAGTTTTGCTTGGGACACATTTTCCTATTACATGAAAAAGGGAGCGGCCATAGGTCACTCCCGAAATCACATTCTTATAAATTGCTCAGTGCTGAAGCTATATCTTCCTTCATATCAAAAACTGCAGCTCTTGCTGCTTCTCCGACCTTGCCGTCGGCAAACTCACTGTACTGTTCGCTCTTCCAGGCTGCAATGATACCTCTTGATGAGTTTACTATAGCGCCAAGACCATCCTTATTAAAGAAATGAACCAGATCTTTTCCTTTTCCGCCCTGTGCTCCGTAGCCAGGAACAAGGATATAGGCATGGGGCATGATATCTCTTAAAATCTTTCCCATCTCGGGATAAGTGGCACCAACTACTGCGCCCACATTGCTGTAGGAGCCGTCCATGGAATCCGCGCCCCATTTTTCCACCTGCTCTCCTACCCATTCATACAAAGGACGGCCGTCAATAAGTCTGTCCTGAAATTCTCCGCTGGAAGGATTTGAGGTCTTAACAAGAACAAATATACCCTTGTCTTCCGCATTACAAACATTTATAAAGGGTTTTACACCATCCGAACCAAGATATGGATTAACTGTCGCAAAATCTTCATCAAAGCCTCTGAATACCTTGTCTCCAATTTTTGTTCCTCCAAGGTGTCCAACAGCATATGCCTCGGAAGTGGAGCCTATATCGCCTCTTTTTATATCTCCGATGACTATAAGTCCTTTTTCCCTGCAGTAGTCAACAGTCTTCTTGAAGGTAATAAGTCCAGGAATCCCCAGCTCCTCGTACATGGCAATCTGTGGTTTTACAGCGGGAACCACGTCATAGATATGGTCTATGATCTCCTTGTTGAACTGCCAGAAAGCTTCGGCTGCTCCCTCAAGGTTTTCTCCCTTTTCTTCAAAACATTTCTTCTTCATGTCTTCCGGAACAAATGAAAGCTTTGGATCAAGCCCCACAACAATAGGTGCCCCGGTGTCTGTAATTCTGTCAATAAGCTTTGAAATCATTTTTATCTCCTGTTCGATCTTGTTATAAAGAAGTCATCGATTGCCCCGGTGAGTTTTTCCTTGGGCATTGATTTTAAAAGATATTTCTCGGGTTTTAGTCCCACAACCTTCATTACACTCTCTTTGTCGTCCTTGGCTGTAAGGAAAATAACCGAAAGGTCCTTGAGATTAGGATCGTTTCTTATCTCCTTAAGTATATCCGGGCCGCTCATGACGGGCATTTCATAGTCAAGAAGCACCAGATCCACAGGATTCTGAGCAAGGAAGGTCAGCGCAATCTTGCCGGAGCTGGCCATATAGACTCTGTACTTAACAGACAGCCAGGTCTTCATCATTCTCAGCATAGCTCCGTCATCATCTACTATAAGTATCGTCTTGCGAAGGCTGTCATCTACGGTGCTGTAGTCAATGATGGTATCGAACTGCTCAGCCAGCATCTTGACATCAAGAGGCCGCAGATATGATTCCTGCACCTTTTCCTTGCCGATAAAGGACAGCGCAAGCGCTAGTTCCTCTTTATTTCCCAACAGATAAAGAAGAAATCTCTCTGAATCAATAGCCTCATTTATATACTGCAGGAGATTTGCATTATCCTTGTTCATTTCACCCATATAGAGCAGATAAATATCAGGTCTGTTGGGAATCTCTTTTATCTTGTCGGGATCTGTTCCTGCATTTATAACCTGATAGCCCTCTTTTTGAAGGCCTACAACTATTGCATTTACCATGAAACTTTTCCCGTTTCCGATGAGCAATACTCGTTTTTCCATCTTTATGTCCTTTCGCATTACTTCCTGTCGGCAGCAAAATGCTCATTTGAGGCCCAATATCAACCGGACGCACTAATTTATGCAACGCCCACTACATTACAATATATTTAATAGTCCATCTCTGTCAACTGCTGCCATGAGTCTTTTTACTTCTTCATGCTTTTGCCGCATTTCATCGGGTATCCTGTACTCATCCAGCATTTTCATGATATCATCCGCACTGTCAAAAAACGATCCCGAAATAAATTCCTTCATGGAAGCATAGGCTCCCTCAAGTTCCGAAGGATCTATAAGCGGCTTGCCTTCGTCATCGGCCTTAGTAAGAATCTCCAGTTTGTCCAGATAGCTTCTGTAAAGTTCCAAAAGCTCAGGAGTCATTTCCCGAATCTTTTCAACATCGTTTTCATTGCCGCATTTTTCCAGATACTCGGCCTTTTCCGACAGTTCAATAGCTCCTACGGCCTTGGCGGAGCTCTTTAAGCCATGTACATAGATGGTGTAATTGGCTATATCCCCGTTCTTTTCATATTTTTCAATTAGTCCCGAGCGCTCATCTATAGCCATTCTGAAGTCCTTCATGACATTGACGGCCGCTTCCGCGGAGCCGCAGCGCTCTATTGCAAACTCAATGTCCACCCCGCTTAGGGAAAGAAGCTCCTGCATAGCCTCTTTTTCCAGCTCATCTTCCTCTTCACTGTTGGAAACAAAGTCCTTATCTCCGGGGCGTACCACTTTATCCTCCGGAAGATACTGCAGGATAATATCCTCCAGTTTGCCGGGATCAACAGGCTTGGACAGATAATTGCTGAAGCCCTCCTTGTAATACATCTCTCTGGATCCGGAGATAGCATTGGCCGTCAAAGCAATGACCGGAGCATCTATGCTGAGATTATCGGTCATCTCCCGCATCGCATGGAAGGTCTGGATACCATCCATCTCGGGCATTCTGTGATCCAGGAAGATTATGTCGTATTTATTCTTCTTTACAAGCCCCAGGGCCACCATTCCGCTAAGGGCGGTATCTATCTGAATTCTGGTCTGCTTAAGAAGTCCCTGCACTACAGTGATATTTGTCTTTGTATCATCCACCACAAGAATTTTAGCCTCAGGGGCATGAAAAGCTTCTTTATAATCCGCCCTCTCCGCCGAAGCATTGCGGAATTTACTGTTAAAGTCCCCAACAGGCTCAGGATCCACCACTCTCTGGACAACATCGAAAGAAAACTCGGAGCCCTCACCGTATTCGCTCTTCACATTCAGCTTGGAGCTCATCATGGAAAGGAGGCTTACAACAATGTTAATTCCAAGGCCGGTTCCCTCTATGGTCCTGTTCCTCTTTTCGTCTATTCTCTCAAAAGCAGAGGTTAGCTTGTCTATATCCTCTTCTTTGATGCCGATACCGGTATCCGTCACCTTTACCTTGATGATTACATTGTCATCTTCTTCAAAGACATTCTCATCCTCAGGTTCATCCAACTCATATTCCGCGTAGTCAATATCCAGTATAACTTTGCCCTTTTCGGTGTATTTCACAGCGTTGGTCAGAATATTAAGTATGCACTGCTTGATTCTTATCTCATCGCCATACAGAATATGGGGAATATTAGGATTTACATTCACCAGCATTTCCAGGTCTTTTTCCCTGGCCTTCATGGCCGCCATGCTCACAATGTCGTTTATGGCAGATCCAAGTTCATATTCCACGGGAATGATTTCCAATTTCCCGGCTTCTATCTTGGAGAAATCAAGGACATCATTTATAAGGGCCAGAAGAGTTTTACCTGAGCCCTGGATATCCTTGGCATAACCCAGAATTGTTTCATCCTTACTCTCCCTTATGATCATCTCATCAAAACCTAAAACCGCATTAATGGGCGTTCTGATCTCATGGGAGATATTGGAAAGGAATCTGGATTTCGCCTCATTGGCGGACTTTTCTATTTTAAGCTGATCCTCAATGCTCTGCCTGGTCTTTACCAGATCAATGTACTCCATAAGCCTGTAAAAGGTAAGATCCACCGCGTGGTACAAATCTTCAATCTCGTCCCTGGTTTTGATATCCAGTTCATGAACCTCAGCAACCTTCTCATTAATCTGCAGGTCATTGGAGTTATAGATATTGGAGACAGATTTGGCAAGAATTTGTATGGGATCTACAATTCTATGCTGAGCATACCTGTTAACAAACACCGCCAGTGGAATAACTATAATGGCAATGAGCATCGCAAGCTTTACGCTGAACTGGGTATCCCTAAAGCCTGTATTAAGAGAGTAGGTCTGCTCAAGCTGTGCTGAATTGATGCTGTCTCTCTCAAGCCTGAAACTCACTCTATCCTCCAGGTTCTCTGTATTGTATATCCCGTCCCAATCCTCTTCAATGGTTATAAGTGTATCCTTGGTGGAATAAACATATTTGATCGTAGGTACAAGAGTATTCGAAGCAACTTCCGCAGAAATGCCAAGGATAAGGGCTTCAAAAATAATAATATGCATCACAACACGCCCTATCTTGGATCTTCCTTCCAGGGCGTATCTGTCATCTCCATCAAGAAACTTTGGATCAGTATAGTATTTGGCATTTTCAAACAAAAGCTTTTTTCTTACAGGCAAAAATCTCAAGAGAAGATATATAATAACTGTGGCAATAAAGCATCCCGGGAATTCATTGAGAAAATAAAAAACCAGCTTCACCAGATCAAGGTTTCCTATGCCCCTACCGGACAAAAGCCACAGGATGACTCCCCATACGTCTCCAACCACCAGCTGCAAGACAAGTATTACAGCGGCCAGTTTATACCATTTGTTGTAAAAGCGCTTTTTGGAAAAAAAGTCAACAATACAAACCACAATAAGGTATATAAATGTAAGATAGGAAAAACTGCTGGAAATAAATGATTTAAAGAAGAAAATAACAAGAACACTCATCATGCCCGGCACTGCTCCGCCGAGAGCAGTGCAGACCATGATAGGAATATACTTAAAAGAAAAAACAAGGCCAACAATGACATAATTGTCCAGGTCCGAAACAAATGAGACATGTCTGTCATACATGATTGACAAAAAAGCCGCCATAACTATGGAAAAAATGTTTACCAGCATTTTTTCCGTAAATTTTCCTTTTAGAAAGAAATAAGACAGGGCTTTTGAATTATTAGTCTCCATATTAAGCCTTTCGCATTAGATGCAAACAGAATCAAATATGTCCATCTCTGTGCATGGAAAACTTATCCATAGGGTAATTCTTAAGGTTCTCCAATACTTTTCTGTCATCAGCCTTTGACAAAAGCGATTCTCTGGCTTTATTAATCTCACTGATATGTCTGTGTCTGGAAGGTCCTCCCACGCATCCGCCGGGACATACCATTCCTTCTATGAAATCCTCCGGGAGCTTACCAAACTTAAGGAGCGTCAAAGCTTTCTTACATTCCATTCCGCCTGCTGCCTTAAGGAGTTTGATCTGAGAGGTGTCCACTCCTCTTTCCTGCATGCATTCGATAACAGCATTGGCAACGCCTCCGCTTCCCGCAAATCTCTTTCCCCAGATTGAGGATTCCTGGTACTCGTCGGTAACAGGCTCAAACTTAACATCCTTGGATCTCATAAGAGCTCTGAGCTCACCATAAGTAACAACATAATCCGCATTATCCGGAACAGATTTATCCTGCGCTTCAGCCTTTTTAGCAATACATGGTCCCACAAAGACAGTCACGCAGCCGGGTTTAATAGTCTTCAGATATCTGGAGATGGCGCACATGGGGGATACTGTTGAAGACATGTTGTTTTCGTACTGGTCGGGGAAATGCTTTTTAAGCATGTTTATAAATGCAGGACAACAGGAGGTAGTCATCTTCTTTCCCTCCTTGAAAGCCTCTGCCCACTCCTCCGATTCGTAAGCAGCTGTCATATCACCGCCAAGTCCCACTTCAACCATATCGGCAAAACCAAGCTTAATAAGTCCCTGCTTAATGGAAGCCATGGAGATGTCCTCGCCGAACTGTCCCTCAGTGGCAGGAGCGCACATGGCGATAACTTCCTTTCCGGCCTTGATGTCTTTGATGATGTCCACCAGGAATGTCTTACTTCCGATAGCAGCAAAGGGGCAGCTGTGGATACAGTGTCCGCACTGGATACACTTGTCCTCATCTATTTTGCAGTAGCCGTACTCATCATAGGTAATGGCACCTACAGGACAGGCTTTTTTACAGGGTCTTTCAAGATGCACAATGGCATTGTAAGGACAGGCCGCAGCACACTTTCCGCATTCCTTACACTTTGCAGGATCGATATGCATATGGGTATCACCGGGAGTGATGGCACCGAACTCACAGGATTTAAGACATGCCTTGCCCATGCAGAATCTGCAGTTATCTGTCACAGAATAAGCGGCAATGGGACATTCGTCACAGGCCGGATCAATTACCTGCACAATGTTTTTGGAATCCGGATTATAGGTGGGATTCTTGGCCATTGCCAGGTTTATTCTCTGTCTTACGATCTCTCTTTCTTTATAAATACAGCATCTGTATTCCGGCTTCGGTCCCGGGATTGTCTTAAGCACAAGCTGCTCAATGTGATCGGGATCATTTTCACCGTTCCACTCAAGACGGCAAACCTCCTCCATTATTTTGTGCTTAAAGCTGTTCATGCTTTCGTCATTGGTTATCATAATAATCTCCTCTGTAAAAAATGCTATTTATTTGCCTTGCCTGTTGATCATGCCCGCAAGAAAACCTGCGCCAAAACCATTATCAATATTTACCACGCTGACTCCGCTGGCGCAGGAATTGAGCATGGACAAAAGCGCCGACAGTCCGCCAAAGGATGCGCCGTACCCCACACTTGTGGGAACTGCGATCACCGGGCAGTCCGCAAGTCCGCCCACCACGCTGGCAAGGGCACCTTCCATTCCCGCCACCGCTACTATGGCATTTGCGCTCATAATTTCATTCATGGCATTTTTTTCCAAAAGTCTGTGTATTCCTGCAACTCCCACATCATATAGGCGAACCACGTTGTTACCCATAAATTCTGCCGTCTTAGCTGCTTCTTCCGCAACGGGTATATCGCTTGTTCCCCCAGTTGCCACAACTATTTTGCCGACTCTGTGGGATTCATCGGGCATCTTGCCCGCAATTGCCACTTTGCTTAATTCATCATATTCAAAATCGATTGGATTCTGTGTATTACAGGCTCTGAAATAATCAGCCGCCTCCCCCGACATTCTGGTTATAAGAACCCCTTCCTGTCCTGTGGATATTAGCTTTCTGGTTATCCCCAGTATCTGCTCGGGAGTTTTTCCCTGTCCGTATATCACTTCACCTGTGCCCTGTCTAAGGCCCCTGTGAGTATCGATTCTGGCATATCCTATATCTTCAAAGGGCGCCTGCTTGAGGCTAAGAACCGCATCCTCAACGGATACCTCACCTGATTTCACCTTTTCCAGAAGTCCCTTTATCTCTCTTTCTTCCACTGTAGAACCTCGCTTATGCTTTCTGTCTCAAAACCTCTGATGTCAATTCTTACGCACAAAATCGCTATTTACATTGTAACATATTTTCTTACAATCCCTGCAACATGTAAGTCTGAAAAAAATATAAAATACCGTTAATACATGTCCTTCCCGGCGTAAATACAATCCACATTCAATTATAGTTTGAATATTTTTTCGTTAAGGAATTTACCAACAACAGATATTACAGGGCCAAGGAACAGTGCCATAAGAATGATACCGATATTGGGTGTTCCCTTGAACAGTACGCCGATGATTATAACCAGGAAATCATAGCATATTCTCACAATTGCAAAAGGCGCCTTGGGAAGCAGTCTTTCATGCACAATCTGAGGCATGGCGTCATAGGGTGAAACCCCCATATTGGCGTTTACATAGAAGGAAACCGCAACAATGAAACAAAACAGTGCCACTCCGAAGATAATGGCCCTTGATGGAAATTCAGTAAAATAAGCTGAAGGAATATTTTTTTCCCAGAGCCAGCAAAAGAAATCCGCTATGTAACCGATAAGTATCATGTTGGCCAGGGTCCCCAGACCTATGTACTTTCTTCCGAACAAAATTACAAATATAAACAGAATGCAATTAATGATAACCTGCCAGTTCCCGAAAGATATTCCAAGGGCCCTGGATATTGTGAGATTCATAAATGTACAGGGATCGGTTCCAAGATTCACTTCAATCAGGAAGGATAAAAAGAATCCCATAAGAAAAACACCTATAAGCATAAATATAAGTCTTTTTGTAAATGCCGGCATATTGAAATAATCATGTACGTATTTTTTTATCTTGTCCATTTTCCCACTCACTCCTCGACATGTAATGCCCAATATTTATTCTTGTAATTGATAAGGACGGGGGCATTTATAAACGCCTCATCGCCTATGTAGCATCTGTCCTTTTCTTTATCAAAGGTGTATTTAAGGCCTTCCTTATCATTGGCGTTTATGTATTCAAGAGCCTGTTCTAAGGTCTCGTCACCTTTACATAAATGTATATTCATTTCCCTACCTCCTTAAAGCGCCATTACATAATAACATTTCCTTTTGAATAAAAAAAGAAGGTGACAAAGAGAAGATCTCCGTGTCACCTTAAATCCCATATTCAGTTGTAAGAAAATCAAATATATTATCTCACCTTAACGAAAGCAACTGCCTTCTTGGATTGAACATGCTCGGTCTTACGAACGATATTGGAATTGTAAACCTGGTATTCAGATTCATATTCCTCGTCCTGCATACTTCCGGCGCCAAGCATATCCAGAGCTTTAAACTTGCCGTATGATAGGTTCTGCTCCTTTGCCTTGATCGCATCTGCCATAATGTCGATGCAGCTCTGACTCATGCCTTTTTTGATCTTTGCGGAACTTCTCATTATTCAATTTCCTCCATCTCATAAGAAATTATTAAACGAAGTGGCTTGTGAATGCGATAAATAGGCCCCTCAACCTGATCGTTCACAACAAAATTTCATTTAATGCACTCATTATATACCATAAATACTAGAAAAGATAGAGAAAATTCAGTACTTTGCCCTGTTAAATTCTTAAATTTTTATGAAATAATATTACAGTGTCTATTTCTGAACTTTAATCCGTTCATCTCCGGCGAGATAGTTTAACAGCGCCTGTCTGGCGTGTTCTTTATCCGTCGCCTCCACAGAAACCGTAAATCTGTAGGTGTGATACTTAAGTCCCTCCTCGAGCTTGCTCTTTTCCGCCTCCTCAATGGACTTTTCCTTTGTGTCCTCGCTGGTCATCTCCATGATGTCGTTAACAGCAAATTTCCTGAACATTTCCTTGTGGCTGTCATCAGCAAGGTAGGTATCAATAAGCTGAAGAGTATTGCCCAGATTCAGATACTCGCCATGGAGGAACCTCTCCATATCCATAACCTCAATCTCTGCCCCAACATGTTCTTCATCCCAGTCTATCTCATGGCTGACAAATTCCTCCGAGCGCTCCGCATTTTTCTTTTGCCACTCCAGCACACACCACTTCCAGATCTGAAGACGTTTTCTGTTGGTGTCTTCATCGCTCACCTCCGACATCTTCTGTACCGCATGTCTCACCCCGCGGGCAACCAGCACATCCGTAGTATCGTTCACATTGTAGGTGCGGCTTGCGATTACAAGATTCTTTACGTCATTCATTATGGTAAGTCCCAGTATATCCTCGGAAATGCACTTCAGTATAAGTGAGTAATCCCCATGACGTGCGATAACAATAGGTCTTTCCGCAAGCAGGGAATCCCTGAACTTTAGGAAGGACTGCAATACATCTTCATTTGGAATATACCTGAAGGTTTTACTCATTAGCGGCTCCAATACAATAATTATTTGTAGAGATCAAGCTTTTTGAAAGCTTCTATGCGGCACGGTCTGCCAATAAAATATCCCATAAGATCCGATACCGGATACTGTTTGGCTATCTTAAGCATCTCCTCATCTTCTATTCCCGTAAAGCAGGTCCTTATGCCCAGTCTGTGGGTAAAAGAAGAGATGGTTTCAATCATATATTTTATCGTATGATTCTGTTCTATCTCATCCGTAAGGGACGGTGCGATATTTACCAGGTCTATGGGCAGATGTCGGATATAATCAAGCGAGGCAAAATCGGAAACATCAATTCCAATCTTTAGTCCGCAGGATTTGAGAAATTCCACCTGGCTCTTTAAATGCTCCATGCTAAGCTGCCTGCTGCCCTGAGTAAGTTCAAGACAAAGGCTCGTTGCAGGGAACCCTGTTCTTCTTAAAATTTCCAGAATCGTGGTTCTAAATTCCGATCTCTCAAGCTGCATGAATGCCAGATTCACGGAGAGATAAAAATCCTTGTACTTCTTTCTTATCTCAATGGCATCAACCAGAGCTTTTTCCAAAATCCAGTTGCCCAGGGTGTAAAAGACCTGATCCTGTTCAAGCCACGGCACAAAAGCTGCAGGAGATACCGTTCCAAAGGGCTCCTTGGACCAGCGCACGAACACCTCCATGCCCACTAGTCTTCCGTCCACCGCTGAGATTATGGGCTGGTACTCCAGATAAAAACCATCCATCCCGTTTATGACACTGTTTCTTACAGCATTTACAACTTCTATGCTGCTGCGGTCGTTGTCCAGCTCATCATTATGAAAGATAATAAGATTGCCATGTCTCTGGGTCTTGGAATAATCAAGGGCATATTTGGCGCTGGTGTATATGGAATGCTCATCCACGCTAAAATCCGCCGCAAGTATCACTCCGCCGCCAATCTCTGCGCCCACTTTATTCCCGCCGATGGCAAGTGCTTCTCTGGTAAAGGCTCTGATCCTTCCGTAGAATTTTTTTACCTCATCTATGGTCATTATCTCCGAAACCACTGCAAGTGTGGTTCCTTCGCCTCGGTATGCCTTTCCCTGGCTCCCCAGCTCCTGAACAAGCTTGGAGGAGGTGGCCCTTAGGATGTTATTTCCTATGGTGTATCCGTATCGCCTGTTTACATCGGCAAAATCCATAAAGTTGATCAGAAGAATCGCATATTCCTTCTTCTGGTTCTTGAGCTGCCTCATGTAGTTAAGCATCTCGTACTGGTTAGGAAGTGCGGTTATGGGGTCGTTGTTATCCACAATTCCCTTATTGATTATGGAGCAGGCATAAAAACAGGGTCTTCCCACATAATCCTTTATAATAACTCCTCTGCAGGAGCAGACTACATATTCTCCGTTTTTATTCTTGGCTCGGTACTCCAGATTCGGATTTGTCTTTTGTCCTGAATAAGCAAGACCTATGTACTCATTGTATTTCTCCCTGTCATCGGGATGAATCCTGTTTTCCCATACAGTTCCCGCATTATAAATATATTCACCGGTAAGTCCGAAATAATCCACAGCATTGCGGGACCATCTGGAAATGTTCTTCTCAATATCGTAAACATACACATAGCGGCTACGTGAGGTTACTGCAAATGTGTCAAATATCCTGTTGATTGTATCGTATGTTCCTCCCGCCATATTTTTCCTCTTTTTTCATATATTTTATAGTTCCTTAAGCATACAGTGCTCTAACGACGTGCAGTAACATTCCCCTTGTCCTGCCCGACCTGATGCCTGGACTTAAGAAGTCTCTTGTTGTAATACATTGCATCGTCAGCTTTTTTAACAACTTCTTCAAGCTTTGTTCCATCCTCTGGACATCTTGCAAATCCGGCACTGATGGAGACCTTAAGCTGAACCTCCCCTATAACCACATCCCTGGCAACGTTTTGTCTCATTCTTCCTATGACATTTTCATAGAATTTCTTGTCGTGAGTTCCGTGAATTACCACAACGAACTCATCTCCCCCTACACGGAAGGCTCTGTCCTTCTCCCTGATACTGTTGGAGAGCCTTTTTGCCACTATGTTAAGAAGAGCATCTCCCGTCTCATGCCCGTAAGTGTCATTGACCATTTTAAAATCATTGAGATCCATATATATTATGCCGTAAGGGAGCTTTTTCTTCTCCAGTTCATCCATATGCTCCTGATAGCTTCTTGGATTATACAGATTGGTAAGTGAGTCTCTGTAGCTGAGCACCTCAAGTTCCTTGGCATTGGCCTTAAGTGACATGTATGCACCTGCCAAAAGAGCTATCATAAGGCAGAACGCCAGTGCAAGCACGATAACTATCAGTGCCTCATGAGGTCTGATCCAATTTGTGATAGGAGTAATAGCCAGTGACCAGAAAGCTCCTTCAGTAGTGCTGATCATTGCCTTAACAGGCGCATCCAGCGGTTTGTCGGAGTACTCCATGATCACGGTGTCTTCACCGGTGATAACGTTATTGCCTATAAGCTTATAATCATAACCATCATTCGCCAAAAGACTTATATTAACTCTTGAAAGGAAATCAGATAATCCGAAGGAAACAGAAGCAAATCCCCAAAAGGAACCATCCTCCATAAAGATCGGCTCTCTTATGACAACGCCGGCCTTTCCGTCAATAAGAGTTATGGGCGCTATGATCACTGCAGAGCCGGACATTTTGCTGTAATCGGCGTATACTCCCTCCA
>JAEEGF011490963.1_pt1 | contig 16537 bp, 15 predicted proteins | sample 9134171 | NCBI WGS metagenome assembly JAEEGF01 (sample SAMN16246542, study PRJNA631951) | gut metagenome | biome: gut microbiome; feature: rumen; material: AP-attached | host: Bos | place: Iran: Karaj | collected 2018-10
GTTGTCACGGTAGCTGTCATACAGATGAATGATACTGAAGGCTGCAAACAGGATCAGGCTTGCGGTTTCCATGTTTTCTTGTATGATACAAACGTACCTTGCCGTACATAAGTATCACTTTCCTTTCCAGCCTTTTATATAGAGAATGTAGATGAGACCTTGATACTCTGATATTGACTTGTGGTTTATCTACTTAGAGGAGAGTGAATCTGCAGTGTCTTGTCTTTCTGTTGATAGCTGGATAGGTGTTGATACCTTCATGTCGCGCAAGTTTACACGATCGGACCGCTGCAGAGACGGCAAGGTTTCTGGAAAGGCGGTCTTTTTTGTGAAGAGACTATTCTGCGGCATCGACGTGGCCAAGTACGAACACGTCGCAAGTATCTATGATCCGGCTACAGGAGAATACATACTTGATTCGCTTCATTTCGGGAACGATGAGAAAGGCTTTGACTCATTATTCTCGCATCTATCGAAACTGAAGAAGGGACAGGAGATACTGATCGGTTTTGAATCGACCGGTCATTACCATATGGCTCTGTTCAGTTATCTGACCGGAAAGAAATATACGTGTTATCTGATCAACCCCTATATGACTTCCAGGTTCAGGTCTGTTTCCCTGCGTGACACCAAGAATGATGATATCGATTCAAGGACCATCGCAGCGTTTCTGTCGTTTGAATATTCCAGACTGGAAAACGAGGAGTTCATCAATAATGAGCTGAAGGAGCTCTCTTTACAGCGGCACTTCCTGAAAGAGGATATCGCAAAGATGAAGATCAAGCTGAAAGCGTATCTTGACAGGGTATTCCCGGAGATGGAGAAGCTCGTCAATATCAGTACAGAAGCGATCAGAGCGATCCTTAAGGAGTATCCGACAGCGAAGGATATCGCCGGTGTCCGGATCGATAAACTGAAGAATCTGGCGGATAAGGCATCCAAAGGGAAATATCCCCCTTCCAAGATCATAAGACTCAAGGAAGCGGCTAAAGTCTCTGTAGGATATCCTTCCGAAGCGATCGGTCTCAATATCAGACACTGCATCGAGACGCTCGAGGTAAAGGAAAGGCAGATAGAAGAGATCGAAATGATGATCAGAATCCATCCTCTGGTTGCGCAGTCCCCACTGAAGCAATTAAAAGGAATGAATGACATCGAGATCGGCTACATCATGTCTGCCGTCATCAGTATATCAAGATTCTCTTCCCCGAAGAAACTGGTCGCTTATGCAGGGCTTGACCCGAAGGTCCGGCAGTCCGGCACCTGGGAAGCAAAGACGACCAGGATGTCCAAAAGAGGCAACAGGCTTTTACGCTATGCCCTGATCTGGTCTGCCTACAATATGACGAGATGCGAAGGTCCGCTTAAGGATTACTACGAACTTAAACGATCCCAGGGCAAATCACACTATAACGCTTTGGGACATTGCGCGGCCAAGTTATGCCGTTATATCTTCTGGATACTGAATCATCCGGAAGAGGAGTTCCTTTACCGATAATACAAACGACAGATTTTCAAAGAACGGTATGACGTTATTCCTATATCTGAATAACGCAGAGTTTTTCTATTGGATAAAGCTTTTCAACTGTCTAAGTCATTCAGGCTTGACAGATTCATAGCTGGTCTCCTTTTAACAACTATATTATATCTTATTCGAGCGAGACCTGTTCGATATCGCCCTGCAGATCCTGGATAAAGCGGGAAGCATTGTCTTCGAACTGCTGCTTGTCATCGCTGACGAAGTAGCGGCGGATGCCGTGTCCTCCGGCAGATGCAAGCCCCTCTTTCAGGACTTTCGCGGCAGCGTCGGAAGAGGAGATCAGACGGATCTCCGGGACCAGTGACTGGATCGCTTCCTTCAGCAGCGGATAATGGGTGCAGCCGAGCACGATCGTATCCACTCCGTAGCGGATGAGCGGTTCCAGATATTCGCTCAAGACCAGCCGGACGACCGGGTCGTCCTTCCTGCAGCGGCCGTTCTCGACGAGCGGGACCAGCAGCGGACAGGGTACGGAGATCAGCTGCGCTTGCGGATCTCTTTTCAGGATCGCACGGTCATAGGCGCCGGAAGAGACCGTTGCCTTTGTTGCCATGATGCCGATCTTCTTATTGGAAGTCGAGCGGACGGCTTCTGCCGCAGCAGGTTCGATAACGCCGTAGATCGGTTCATCCGGATAAGTCTCACGCAGAAGCGGACCGGCGACCGAGTCAGCGGTATTACAGGCGATCACGATCGCCTTCAGCGGAAAACGGTGCAGAAAAGCGACGTCGTTCAGTACGAACTTGCGGATCTGTTTTTCCGATTTGGTGCCATAGGGCACATGGGCGGTATCGCCAAAATACAGCAGATTCTCCGAAGGCATCGTTTCCATGATGCTCTTGAAGACCGTCAGTCCGCCGATACCGGAATCGAATACGCCGATATACTGTTCACTCATAAGGCATTTACGATCGCCTTGAAATGGCGTCCTCTTTCTTCAAAAGATGAATACTGGTCAAAGGAAGACGTAGTCGGGGACAGAAGCACTGTATCACCCGGTTCTGCACATTCTTTCGCCAGTGCGACCGCTTCCGGGAGATCGGTCACGACCGAGGCAGCATCGCCGACGAGATCCGTCGCGATACGTCTGCCCGAAGCACCGTAGCCGATGACTTTCTTGACCGGACCAAGATAGTTCTTCATCTCATCCATCGAAAGTCCTTTCTCAAATCCGCCGACCAGCAGGATCACGCCGTGATCAAAGGATTTCAGCGCGGTGATCGTCGCGTCGGTATTGGTTCCCTTGGAATCGTTATAGTAACGCACTCCGTCGATCTCACGGACGAATTCGATGCGGTGTTCCACTCCTTCGAAAGCGCGGATAACAGCCTGCAGGTCTTCGCGCGGCACACCGAGCTCGCTGGCGCCGGAAGCGGCGACCAGGATGTTCTGCAGATTGTGCTTGCCCGGAAGCTTGACTTCTTCCAGTTTCACGAGTTCTTTTCCGTCGAGCAGCAGACTCTTGCCGTCGAACCATGCATCCGCTTCTCTCATGAGCGAGATCGAGCGGCTGCGGCACGGGAGCGGACGTTTTTCGAGATAATCCTTCAGTACCGGATCATCGATGTTTTCGACAAAGACATCGCCCGGTAAGCTGTTTTCATAAACGCGGGTCTTGGAAAGATAGTAATTGTCAAGGCTTCCCATGAAGTCGATATGATCCGGCGTGAGATTCATGATCGCGGAGACTTCCGCCCGGAAGCCGGTGATATCCGCCAGCTGGGCATTGGAGATCTCGAGCGCGATATAGTGCCCCTCATTGTTCAGCAGATCCTCTTCGAGGACGATCTCGCACAGAGGGGTGCCGATGTTGCCGCCGACGTGGGCTTTTTCACCGTAAGTCTTTTTCAGAAATTCATAGGCGAGCGTCGTCGTGGTCGTCTTGCCGTTGGTGCCGGTGATCGCGAAAATATGCTGCGGCTTCATATAGCGCCAGGCAAGTTCGATCTCGGTGATCACTTCGATTCCGCGGGCACGCATGTCCTTGACGAAAGGACTGACCGGCGGAACGCCGGGGTTCTTGATCACCAGATCCCAGTCCTCTTTGAAGATATCCTCATTCTGCGGGACGCATTTCACGCCGAGCTGCGCCAGCAGTTCCTTTTCCTTAAATTCTTTCCGTTCTGTCAGGGTCAGATCGCGGGCGCCGAGACGGTGCAGCAGCCGGAGGGCTGCGATACCGCTTCTGGCTTCCCCGATGACCAGTATCTTTTGTTTGTTCAGTTCCATAGAAATCACCTTGCCTTATTATAACAGTATTCTGTCGGCCGGAGACTTTTTTAGGTGCCGGTCCTTATAGTTCAGGAAGCGGGCGATCGTCTGATCGCTTTCTTCCGGGAAGATGCTTTTGAGTTTCGCGAACAGGATCGCGTAGGATTCCTCCGGTTTTCGCAGATAGACCCTGTCGGTGAATGCCGGACCGCGGGAGTTCTCCGGGGTGGTATAGCGGGCTACGCCCCAGCCGTACGGTTTCCCGTGTTTGTCGAGATCGTATTCGAAATCCTGGATCGTCACATAGCCCTGCATCTGCAGGCGGGTGATGCGGCTCTCGAATCCGCTCTTCCCCTCTTTTCCGAAATAACCCGTCTTTTTCTTCAGCGCCCGGCTCAGGATGCCTTCGTAGTTGCTGAGCGTCTGCAGGATGGCGAAGTCCTGCTCATCGCCCAGACCGTCTTCCATGCGGGCATCGTAATCGTAGCCGTCGCGGCGGAAGTTGGCGAGATCGGGAAAGAGATCCGCCGAAACATAGGCCGCTCGGTTCTCGAAGAATTTCCCGTAATAGCAGTTGCTGCCGCGCAGGATCGCACCTTTCCATTCCCAGGGTCCCGGAAATTCAGTGAACCACAGATCGGACGGAGTATGTTCCTCGATCGAGAAACCACTGATCCGGTTGCGGAAAAACGGCACAATGCCGTAGGTCTCTACGGCATTGATCACATCTTCGGGATTTCTGAATACAAGTGTTTTGTCCATCACTTCAGCAATGTCCAGGACATCAGATCCTCGGAGTAGTAGACAGCATCGCTGTCCGGACGGGAACAGTAGTAGGCATCGATCTTGTCCGACTGCGTGGGATCGTCACCCAGCCCGAAGCAGAGATAATACTGACCGTTGATGTTCATATCCCACAGCGCCTTGATCTGTTTGCCTTTTTCGATCTGCGAATAGACATCGTCGCGGTACATGATCCTGTCGAAACAGGACTGCTGGTAGAACGGAACGTCCGTATTCTCTGTCAGCCATTCATAATCGGAAAGATCCAGGATCAGCATGTTCATATTCTCGCGCAGTCTGCCGTCGATCAGCCCGAGCGCCGGCTGGATGCTGGCGGGTTCGGTCTTTTCGGCGACGACCGTTACCTCAACGGTCGGATTGCCGGGTTCGAGCGTATCCATGAATACGACCGGCGTACCATACTCATCGCTGTACAGGACCGCGCCGGTCTTCAGGTCGTTGATCGAAAGCGTCGCGTTTTCTTCCGGGATCAGGATCAGCACCATGATCAGAGTGTCCTCTTTGATATTCCCGTAGATCAGCTGGTCGTCTTCCATATTCATGATGAAAGGATAGCGCTGCGTGATAAGATTGAATTTCTCATTGATCTCCGCCTGCGTTCCGTAAAGTGTTCCTGCATAAATAATGCCAAGCTTTGCCGGAGCCATGAATTCCCGTGCCTGGGTGATCGCCTCATTTACGAACGGTTCCTTCGGTTTCTGTGTCGGAGAAGCGGTCGGCTTTACAGTACCGCCCGACTGTGTCGTCGCGGTCGGCGTGACTTCCGGAGCCGGTGTCGGTGTCGGATCCGGCGAAATGGTTTCCGGTTTCTTTGTACAGGCGCTGACTGTCAGAAACAGCAGCAGGATCAGCAGCAGTTTTTTCATATCCGGGTCCCTCCTAGTTTATAAACAGCTCTTCGCGTTTCTTGTAATACAGATAATTGATGAGCAGCGGAATGCCGGTGATGATGATCACCGCGATCACATCATAGATATCGGTATCCGCCACATAGGCAAGCCGGATCAGGACATAAACGACGCCGATCAGCAGATTTGAGAATTTCAGCCAGATCAGCATCATCTCCGAACCGGTGCGGAAATCCTGCATCCGGATCGCGGTAAGGACATACATGACCGCCTTGAAGACATGGAACGCCGCCATGATGTAGTTGATCCGGTTCAGACGCGGGATCCAGAGATCGATGTCCATGAAGCCGCCCGAAATAAAGACCAGCATCATCGCCAGATCGAAGAAAGCGCAGACATAAAGAAAGCCATAGACCTGAAAACGGTAAAACCCAAGACTGTAACCACTCTTATTCTTCATATCTATATTTTAGCATCTTTATAAAAATAAAAGAGCGCTCGGCTCTTTTATTTCATTTCTGTCATGTTGGAAAGATCGAAGTCTTCCAGTTTGATCACATCGATCTCATCTTCCGGATTGTTCAGCAGACGGGCCGACTGGCGCAGGATAGCATCCTCGACCAGGTTTCTGGCCATTCGGCCGTTGCCGGAGGTGACATCTTTTCTGGCCTGCATCAGGGTGAAGTAGTTGGTCAGCGGCTGCTTGGCTTCTTCATCGATCTTGTAGTCCTTGCCTTTGGCGATCGAGCAGGCGATCAGCATCAGCTCTTCGCCGGTGTAATCCTCGAAGTGGATGATGTTCGCGAAACGGGATTTCAGACCGGTGTTGGCAGTCAGGAATTCCTGCATTTCCTTATCGTAGCCGGCGAGGATGACGATCAGATCGTCACGGTGATCCTCCATACCTTTGACCAGAGTGTCGATGGCTTCAAGACCGAAGGAATCGTCTCTGCCGCGGTAGAGCGAGTAGGCTTCATCGATGAACAGGACACCGCCGAGGGCGCTTTCGATGACATCCATCGTCAGCGGCGCGGTATGACCGACGTATTTGCCTACGAGGTTCGCGCGGGTGACTTCAACGAGCTGGCCCTGTCTCAGGATGCCGCTCGCCTTCATCAGGCGGGAGATGATACGGGCGATGGTCGTTTTGCCGGTGCCTGGGTTGCCGGTGAAGATCATGTGCTTGGAGACATCGTAAGTCTTCAGGCCTTTCTGACGGCGGAGCTGATTGACTTTGACCTGTTTCTCCAGGCTCAGAAGGTAATCCTTGACTTTATCCAGACCGACGATCGCGTCGAGTTCCTTCTGGATCTCGGCTCTTTCCGCTTCAGTATCGTTCTTGACGCTCAGCGGGAAGCTGCGTTCCGCTTCCTTGGCGATAACATCGTCCGCATCGTGGACCAGGACCAGACTGTTGAGTTCATCCTGACGCAGTGCGAGCTCGACGAGATTGTCATAGACTTTATTGATGATCGGAGAGATCGAGTCGATTCCGTCGTTCGGTTCATAGCAGGAAAGCAGATAGTCCTTGAAACTCTGGGCGACATCCACCTCGATCTCCAGCTGGGTCTTGCACTTCAGAGTGAGTTCATCGAGCATCTTGTCGACCAGGATCTTCAGCGAGCCTTCGTCGTAAGGAACGGTCTTGATCTGATCGACGATCGTTTCGATGAAGCTCTTGCCGAAGACATCCATGACGGAGGACGCCTTGCCTTCGGTGATGAAGACCAGAGTCTTGTTGTTGCCGTCGAGATGATCGATCGCTTCTTTTGTCAGTTTGGCAGTTGCTTCCTGCAGCTGGTTATTCGCAAAGACATAACGCTTGTTTAATACACAGTGGCCTTCGATGACCAGTTCCGCCAGCATACGGTTGTAGACCGGGCTGGCCTGGGTGAAGTTTTCAAAGATGATGACCGGGTTCTTGCCCTGCAGAGCGGCATAGAGGTCCTGCAGGAAGAGCGCTTCCTGGGAAGAAGACTGGTAGCGGGACATATCGATCTGGATCACTTCGGAAGAGACGGTGAGACCGTGCTTTTTCAGCAGGTCTGCCATCGTTTCGATGAGCAGATGTCTGCCGGAACCGTTGGAACCCATCAGCAGGATGGAGTTGCGGATCTTCTTCGGATCGGAGCCGGTAACATACGGGCGACGGAAAGCGATGGTGATGTCATCGACCGCTTTTTCCTGGCCGATGCAGATCTCGTTCATCTCCTTTTCGATCTCTTCGAAGACTTCCTTGGACTCCTTGCCGACGACAACCGTCTCCGGCAGATCGATCTTGACGTTGAAGTCTTTCTCGATCTCCGCTTTCAGCGAATTGATCTTGTCCTCGGAATAGCTGCTGCGCTGGGTCATCTCCTGCAGTTTCTTCTCGTTCTCGGCGATGATCCGGTTCAGCTCGTCTTCCGTGGTCTTCAGGATGTCCATCGAATCGGTGTAAACAGAAGAATACGGGCGTTTCTTGCCCAGTACTTCATTCATTAGTTCTTCTTTATCTTCTTTTTTCATAGATTCAACCCCTTGCGCAGTTCGTTCTGGATCTTGGTGACGATCAGTTCTTTGGATTTCTTTAATGCTCTGTATACATAGATCAGTCCGTCATAATAGCCTTTGACATAGATCCGTTCGCGGTTGATGTGATTGTACTTGGTGATCTCCTCGTTGACGCGCGCTTCGACGACCGAAAGGTCTTTGGACGCAGCCTGCGCCTGCGCCATGTATTTGTTGAGCGCTTCCGCGTGCCCTTCGACATACTCGCTGGAGTTGTTCGGACCGTAGTCCACGTTCATCAGCAGTTTCTGGAAGCATTCATAGCGGCCTTCGTATTCCCCGATCTGCGCGACCGTCGGCAGAGACGGTCTCTTTACGACCCGGGAATTATAGTTCGTGCGGTAGTTGATGGAGTTGCCGGAATTGTAAGAAAGGACTCTTTTCAAGAGTTCTTCCTGGCTTTCATCACTTGTAAGGTTGCGGTCAAGTTCAGAATAGACTTTATCGAGGAAGTCATTTTTGTTATTCTTCTGACTCATTATTTTTCCTCCTTGAAAGGATTGCTTTCCACAAGACCATCCTTCTTCAGCAGCGACTGCAGGGTGGTAATGTCCGCGGAAAGGTTCATATAGTCCTCTTCATGAAGAGATTCATTGATCGTCTTGAGGGCTTCGTTGATCAGGATGATGGTCTTGATCAGCTGAGTTTCAGAGTTCTTGAATTCCTCCGAATTGGTTCCGAGCTTCTGCAGATTGCGGTAGTTCTCCAGGATCCCGGTCAGGATCGGAAGATAGTAGTCATAGAGTTTGGACAGTTTCGATTCCTTGTTTTCCTTGTCAGAGAGATCGATCTGCTTCAGCAGCGCGCAGGTCTGGTAAAGACCGTTGGAGATCTCTTCGTTCGGGATATCGGTGTTCAGCAGGTTGATCTGATCGATATACTTCTGCGCATCCGAAAGTTTCTTGCCGGCTTTGATCTCGTTTGTCTTGATCTCGGTCCCCATGACGTCCTCTTTCTGTCTGGCGAATGCCAGCAGCAGGCTGACGATGGAATTGTAAAGGACCGGATCGTATTTCTGGAATTCCTCAAGCGAAAGAATATTCTCTTCCCCATAGGAAATAAACAGGTTTTCGACCGTAGTAAAAGTGCCATTCTGAGTCGTCAGCGCAATGTTGTCCACGACCGGAAGACGGTAATGGTCTTTAAAGTATTCGCTGAGGCGCTGATCGATCAGATTGCGCTCTTTGTTCGACATATTCGTCGCTTTGTTTGTGTTGGTTGTATTGGTGGTTGTGGTTGTTCTGCGCTGAGCGCTTTGAATAATATTCTTTATGACCTGATATATCGTGTAGCCGAAGATCCCGACGATCGCCAGCTCGAACAGACCGTAGAATACCTCGAATCCGCTGCTGATCAGAATAAAAAAGAACAACCAAAAACCAAAACCTGGACCTCTTCTTCTCATGTCTCTAATTATACACGAAAAAAGGAAGTGCAACGCACTTCCTTATCCCTTAATTCATTCTTCAACAGTATCGTTTTCCGGAGTTTCAGCGGCTGCCTTAACTTCCTCGGCGGGTTTCTCCAGCTTCCCTCTCCACATGTCGGAGATCGAGACAAAACGGATGCTGTCGGCGTTCTGTTTTGCCTGATTGCGCTGCGCCTTCACATTGCCTGCAAACTTCGTATTCAAGATCGTTTTATCGACCATGTACTGTACGTACGTGAACTTCTTGATCAGGAACCAGCGGCTGATGCAGGAACGGATCAGTTCCTCCTTCTCCTCTGTTTCCCCAAGCTTCTCTTCGAGCTCGGCACGGATCCCGTCGGATAACTCCAGCGCATGAGCGAAGCTCTCATCGTAGTTGCTGAAATGGCGGCGGTCCAGATCACGCTGGATCTGACCTGCTCTCTTAGTGAATAGCTGCGAATAGACCTCCTTAACACGGTCCTTGTCTGCCAGTTCCATGGCAACGATATCATTCTTCGAATTCTGGAATTCGCTGCCCGGTTCTGTCAATGAATAATACATACCTTTCGCATATACATAGTCACCGCTAACAAGGATCAAAGCCTTTTCTTCCTTATCATTTTTTGCATAAAGAACATAAGGAATCTCGACAGCTCTGTCTTCCAGTTTGAAAATGTCTTTATAACGGATGATCTGATTAGAAATGGACTCTCTGGAGATACCCATTCGGAGGTTGACGATGATCTTGGCGTCTTTGTCGACGCTCAAGACTTCTGCGAGGACATCCTTGTTTTTGTCCTCTTCGGCGATCGTTTCCAGATAATCTTCCAGGAAACCGTTGAACTCACACAAAGGGGATCCTTTGCGTGCATCCTCTTTCGAGGATAGTAACTCGTAGACTCCCATTGGTCCCTCCTATATACACAGTAAACCAGTATCATTCTACAATGAAAAGAAGGAAAAAGATAGCATTATACATGTACAAATAGGCTATAATGAAAGCACCTAGGAGGTACTCCCATGAACGTTAGAGAAGCGATTCAGAAAATGAACGAAAAGATCCTTGAGATCCGCCTGGCAGCTGCGGAACAGCGTCCGCTGCTGAATGACGATGATAAACAAAAACTCGATGAACTGGTCAGCAGATCCATCGAAGTCGTGAAGAATGCCGGAAACAAGATCGAAGCTACTGTCAACGAACTCGCCCAGGACGAAAAAGTCGATGAATTCCTGCAGAGAGTCGGCGACCGCTGCGAAGAAGCATGCAACTACACGATCGACCGGATCCGCAGTTTCGGTGCTGAGTATGCACACCAGCAGCCGGAACCGGAAGAAGTTCCTGCCGAAGAAGAACCGGCACCGGCAGAAGAGCCTGTCGTTGAAAAGACTGCTGAAGAAGTTCCTGAAGAAACAGTCGAGGAGGCCGTCGAAGAGGTCGTTGAAGAAGCTGCCGAGACTTACCAAGAGGTCTGTGACGAAGTTGCAGACGTCGTAGAAGAAGCTGCCGAGACTGTTGAAGAAGTCAAGGAACAGGTCGAAGAGACTGTCGAAGAAGTCAAAGACGAAGTCGCGGATGTTGTTGAAGAAGTCTGCGAATGCGAAGACAAGAACGAAGAATGCTGCAGTGAGGAGCCGAAGCAGGAGGAATGCTGCCACAAGGAAGAAGAACCCTGCTGCTGTGAGGAACCGAAGCAGGAAGAATGCTGCTGCAAGGAAGAAGAACCCTGCTGCTGTGAGGAGCCGAAACAGGAAGAGTGCTGCTGCAAGGAAGAGCCGGCAGAGGAACCGGCAGCTGAAGAACCCACAGTTGAAGAGACTGTGACTAAGGAATTCAAGGCAGAGCCGGAGAAAGAAAACGGCGAACCTTCCCCAATCGATGTCTTCTTAATGAGCGAGGATGTCCAGAACGTCGTCAAGACGGTCAAAGACGTGACCACCAACGTCCGTAAGGGCTTTGATGATTACTACAACCGCCCGGAGACCAAGGAAGAGATCCGGAAGACAAAGAAAGCCATTCTCGATCTTGCTGAAAGAGGGATGGAATTCCTCCGTAAAGCACTGGCGGATGACGATGAATAAAACGGCGCAATAAGCGTCGTTTTTATGAGGTTTATCATGTTCTATTTTGTTCGTCATGGAAAGACAGACTACAGCGAAAGAAATACCGGGATCTATCAGGGTTTCGGCGTAAATCTTGCACCGCTGTCGGAAAAAGGCATTCATCAGATCACCAAGGCTGCCGGCGATCCCAGACTTGCCGGTGCAGACCTGATCCTGTGTTCTCCGTACACCCGGGCTGTCCAGTCGGCGGCGATCCTGTCTAAAAAACTGAAAACCGACATCCGCGTCGAGACCGGTCTTCACGAATGGGTCGCTGATACCGATTATCATGCAGTGACTGACGAGGAGGAGGATTCAGCTTACGAAGCCTATATCCGCAATCAGGGGAAACACAGCTCGGACAGTGAACGCTGGGAAGAGAAAGATGCGCTTCGCAGCCGTGTTCTGAACGTTTTGAAGAAATATGCTGATTTTCAGAAAGTGATCGTTGTCGGTCACGAGACCATGATCCGGGCCGTTGCAAACTGCGACCATATAAAATGCGGCACGATCGTTGAGTTCGAATTATAAACAAAAAATCCGGCTTTCCATGTGAAAGCCGGATTTTCAATTTCTGTGAACTGTCCGGGTACGGATCAGCGTTTTCTGAAAACGAGCAGTTCCGGATTCTGCCCTTCCGCTTCATAGGTGCAGATCAGGATGAAATCCATATTTGCCAGAACACCGAAACACAATCCCTCGGCGATCTCCGACTCCAGCTGCGTGCCCAGATAAGTCGTATTATCATTCAGAAAGCGAACTCTTTCACCACTGGGCAGACGATACGGAAGGTTTACGAATCTTCCGACCAGAGCGTTGAGTTTTTCGACTTTCGGCATGCCCGGAACACGCAGGTCATTAATCTCCTGAATAAGAGTCTCTTTAAATCTTTCGAACTCTCCGTCGTCAGCGAGTTCCTTGTATCGCTTCCAGTAATCAAGCGTCGGAAGATACTGCTTCATGTAGGTTCTCGCCTGTTCTTCAGAGAAACCCTGCTCTACCATATTCGGAACACAGACATCGATAAGCTGATCCATATCATGGTATACATAGGTCCCATCGGCGAAACACCACTGGCAATACTCTTCATTCAGTGAGCCGTCCGCGTTTCTGCTCAGGATCTTATCGTCAAGCGGCATGCCACAGCATTGACAGATCAGTTTATGCGGTGATCCCAGCAGTGTATTGATCGAAACCCCGAAAAGATTCGACAGGAGTTTCAGCGTCTCCGTATTCGGGACCGTTTCACCGGTCTCCCAGCGTGAAACTGCCTGTCTTGTTACGAATACCTTTTCTGCAAGTTCCTCCTGTGACAGACCATTGTCTGTTCTGAGCTGATAAATGATCTCTTTCGTATTCATACCGGTTCCTCCCAAAACCATGGTATTACAGGATAAAGAAGATTACGAGCAACTTACCGTTTCCTGAATAGAAAAAGCCCGCGATGGGGCAGTTCACTACCGCGGGCTTTCAACTATGTGTTTCTTTTAGCGGAACAGGGTGATATGCGTGAAGACCGTAGCCAGGGAGTTGGCAACTGTGCTCATCGTCTTGATGAAGATATCCAGAGCGACACCGACAACGTCCTTACGGGTATCACCGACTGTATCGCCGGTAACGGCTGCTTTATGCGCCGGGCTTCCCTTTTCACTGCCGGCAACCGCGCCGCGTTCAATGTACTTCTTCGCATTATCGAAGGCGCCGCCGGAGTTGCCCATGAAGATCGCACGCGGGATCGCGGTGATCGTTGCACCGACCAGCATGCCGCCGACGAAATCGACACCGAACAGGAGACCGCCGATGACCGGGATCAGCATCGCCAGCACGCTCGGCAGAAGCATCTTTCTTAATGCCGTATTGGCTGCCATGCGGATCATACGGTTGTAGTCCGGCTTGACTTCCCCTTCCAGGACACCGGGGATCGACAGCTGTCTGTCGCCTTCGTCCGCCATCAGTTTCGCGGCGTCGACGGTGTTATCTGTCAGCAACGCGCTGAAGTATTCGACTAACGCACCGCCGATGATACCGCCGGCGATGACGACGTAGGAAGCGATATTCAGGATCGGTTCAGCACCGGAATGCGCGTAGTTGGAAACGTAGGCAACGATCAGGGAGACCGTAGCGAAGGCAGCAGAGCCGATCGCGAAACCTTTACCGATCGCAGCTGTCGTATTGCCGACCGCATCCAGACGGTCCGTGATCAGACGAACGTTCTGATCCAGATGACAGGATTCCGCGATACCGCCGGCGTTGTCGGCGATCGGACCGAATGCGTCGATCGAAACAGTCGCTGCGACGAACGACAGCATGCCTAACGCGGACAGCGCGATGCCGTAGGTGCCGCACAGTCTTCCGGAGACAAAGAGCGAGACACCGATCAGAAGGATCGGCAGCAGGCAGCTTCTGGAACCGATCGCGTCACCCTTGGTGATGACGAAGGCTTCGCCCTCGTGTGCGATCTTCGCCAGATCCTGCGTAGGTTTGAAATCCGTACTTGTATAGTACTCGGTGATGCCGCCGATGAAGATGCCGCTCAGGACACCGAAGACGACGGAACACCACGGGGAGATCCAGCCCAGACGGAAGGTATCGTACAGATCCTTTCCGCGGAACAGATAGAAGCTGATGCCCAGGCCCATGATCAGAGTCAGAGCTGAAGCGATCCAGGTCATGATATTCAGTTCACGGCTCGGGTTGTCGGACATTTTCTTCCGTTTGGAAGCCAGTACCAGACTGAGGAAACATGCCAGCAGACCGACGCCTGCGAGCAGGATCGGGAACAGCAGAGTCGCGTCATAAGTAGCGACGGAGACCTTTTCGCCGCCCATGACATAGTTGGTCACGGCGATCATCAGCGAGGCTGCGATCGTAGCGACGAAGCTTTCCAGAAGATCGGAACAGTTTCCGGCAATATCGTTGACGTTGTCGCCGATGAAGTCCGCGATCGTATTCGGAACACGCGAGTCATCCTCCGGCAGATCGTGACGGATCTTACCCAGGATATCCGCGGAAATGTCCGCGGCTTTCGTATAGTTGCCGCCCGCGACACGGTTGAACATGGCGACGACGGAACAGCCCAGAGAATAAGTGGTGATGCGGGTGATGAACGGGTTGCAAGGCAGCGAAGCCAGGAAACCGCTGCTCTGCGCATCCGCCTGGATCCCGCCGAAGACCAGCAGGATCGCGGTAAGGCCTAAAAGGCCGAATGCCTGAACGGCTAGACCGCTGATCGAACCGCCCAGCAGAGCCACTTTGACTGTTTCTCCGATAGACAAAGTGTTTCTGGCGACGTTAGCGGTACGGACGTTCGCGTAAGTCGCGCTCTTCATTCCCAGGATACAGACGATCGAACTCATCACCGCTCCCAGCAGCAGAGTCAGACCGCTTGTCTTTTCGACGAACAGCGAGAAGACCAGCGCCAGTACGACGACGACTGCGCCGATCGAACGGAACTCCGTTTTCATGAAGGTGTTGGCGCCTTCCCGGATCAGTCCGGAAAGTTCCTTCATTTCCTCGGTGCCCTCGTCCATCGATCTGATGCGTCCAAAGCATAAGAAAACATACATGATGACGATAACTGCCAAAATAAGTACAGCAGCCCAGTATTGCATATGATAATCCCCTCTTCCTTAATAAATCCAGCGATAATATGCTTTTTCCACTGACATATTACCACTTTTCGGAAGAGGTTTGTGATTTTCTTCATAAGTAAGCGCTTACTTAAAAATAGTAAGCGCTTACTTTAAAAAACTTGTTCACTTCCCCTGCATTTGGCTACAATAAAAGTAACAAAGGGGAGATATACCATGAGTAATAAGAAACCGAAGATCATGCATGTCGTGGTAAACTTCAGCGGCGGTATTTTCACTTTTCTGCAGTATCTTACCGCAGGACTGGTCGATACGTATGATATGACCGTTGCCTATGTAGCGACGCCGAACACGCCGTCAAACGTCCGCGCACGTTTCGACAAGAACGTCCAGCTGCTCCGGATCGCGACCTACGACCGCACCCATAACCCGATCTCCGACAGCACGACCCGCAATGAGCTGCGTTCCCTGTTCGAGCAGGAAAAACCGGATCTGATCCATCTGCACGGATTCCATGCCGGAAGGCTCGGCAGGAAGGCGTTCGAGGGTTTTGATATTCCGGTCCTCTATACCCCGCATGGCTACCGCTATCTCGCGGAAGACCGCAACCGTCTGACCCGCAGCGTTTTCCGCTATACAGAACAGTCTCTGGCCAACACCGCGAACTGCACGACCGTTGCCTGCTCCAAAGGCGAATACGCGGAAACGCTCGGCTTTACCGATAATGCTACCTATGTCAACAACGGTATCGATACCGCTGAGATCGACAGACTGGTCAAAGAGGTGCCACAGGAAGAACATGAGCTGCGCGTCTTCACTACCGGCCTGATCAACGGTCAGAAGAACCCGGACCTTTTCAATGAGATCGCAAGAGCGATGCCGGAGACTCGCTTCATCTGGATCGGCGACGGAGAATACAAATGGAAGCTTACCGCCCCGAATATCGAGTTCACCGGCTGGCTGGAACATGACAAGGCGATCCAGAAGATGGCGGAATGCGACGTCTTCCTTCTGACCTCGCTCTGGGAAGGTCTGCCGATCGCCCTGCTGGAAGCGATGTACCAGAAAAAGCTCTGTGTCGTCTCCAACGTCGTCGGCAGCCGCGACGTCATCAACAACGGTGAAAACGGCTATATCTGTGACAGTGCCGCCGCCTTCGTCAATGCGATCAACCACTTTAACGACGAGACCACAAAAGAGATCACGGAGCAGGCGCATCAGGACATCATCGAGCACTACAGCCTCGAGCAGATGCTGAAGAAGTACGACAACCTGTACTCCAAAAAGATCTTCACCAAATAGGTCCATTCCCTTTTAAAAACAAAAAATGCATCCGCAGGGATGCATTTTTTCGTTATTGCAGAGCGGCAGACGTTCAGCCTCTCTTTTTGTAGTCTTCCTCGATTTCTTCTGACCAGTCCGCGTCGATCTTACCTTTGGCGCGGAACTTGGAGATCGTCTCGGAAAGTACTTTGAAGTTTTT
>JAEEGF012509415.1_pt1 | contig 16536 bp, 1 predicted proteins | sample 9134171 | NCBI WGS metagenome assembly JAEEGF01 (sample SAMN16246542, study PRJNA631951) | gut metagenome | biome: gut microbiome; feature: rumen; material: AP-attached | host: Bos | place: Iran: Karaj | collected 2018-10
GCAGTATGATAGGTTAAATACGTTAATAATTGACGAAAATAATGGAAGTGAGAGCACAACGTATTATTATGCTACCGGTGCAGACATTACTTCTAAGATTCCGGCAAACGCTACTGCGTCTATACCTAATAGTTCGCCTTATACGTATCCTAAATCTCCGCATAATTACTCTAACAATATGAATATGACGTATTATTACACGATACCAAATGCAAAGGCCTTAACTATCACATTCTCTTCCAGTACCCAAACACAAGCAAACTATGACTGGATTTATATTTATGACAGAGATGATAATCAAATAGGTAATAGATATTCCGGTGCAACATTAAAACATAAAACAATTACAATTCCGGGTGATACTGTAAAAATTAAATTGACTTCGAATGCTTCCACTACGGCTTATGGATTTGCGCTTTCTTCAGTTACTGCAACTTATGTGACAGCTCGCGAAGGATATAGGTTTGCAGGGTGGAAATACTACAATGCCGACACTAATGAAGAAATTGCCGCAATTACAGAAATGCCTGCCTATAATGTAAAAGTAGTTGCTCAATGGATTCCGGAATAATTGCATAATAACACAGCCCTCTTGCAAAAGAGGGCTTTTTCTTTTATTTATTTATTTATTTATTTATTTTTAAGATGATAATAAATTATAATTAATTAATAAAAAAAAATATTTATATTTTATTTATAAATATATTAAATATATTAAATATAATTAATTTTAATAAATATTTAAATTCAAAATTAGGCCAAAAAATACTTTAATATTTTATATATAATATTATTTTTCGACCTTTATAATTAAAAACCTAAATACTTAAAATGAAATAAAGAAATCTTTGAGAGTCTTTTGAATTTTAAGAATTCTTTCGTTATTATTGTGGAATCCATAATATCTTAATCCAGCAATTATTGCAGATATTACACCATTTACAATTAAGAATATTAATAAACTTATTAAGAAATCAGCATATAATTTACCTTGAGATCCATTGAATATTGAACAGAAGCAAGTTAAATAAATTAAATTAAATAATGTAAATCCAACAATGACAATAAAGTATATTATAGCTTTTGTTTTAACTTTTTCAACTAAAGCTTTAATAGTTTCATGAATTTCACCAGCTTTCTTTTGATTTTTATAAACTGAATAAAACATTGGATAATCGAATAACCATAATTTAGGGAAGTATAAAACAATTTGAGTTAAAATACAAGCTAATATTGGAGATAAGATGTATTGGAAGGTACTTAATTTTTCTAAGAACATAAGATGCATTACTTTATGATATATGAATATGGCATTAAATCCTAATACAAATGTGAGATACATTATAAAGAATGTGAAGTTGAAGGCATAAGTTTCAAATATTGATTTTCTATAAATGCATCTTAAAAGTGTATATTCTTCTTTGAAAATTTCCCAGTACATTGCGAAGTAAGTTTTTTCAGTATTTTGAACCATATATGCGAATTTATATGTACTAATTGGTGAATCATTTTCTGGTTTTTCATTAATTTTTTGAATATTTGAAATTGAATTAGCAAAGTTTGATTGAGAATTACTTAAAATATTTGAATCAGATGTTTTTTGACTATGTTTATCAGATTGTTCGAGTTCGTTTCCTGGATTTTTTAAATCATCAACTTTGAAAGTAATTTTGTTTTTATCTTTATTTTCAGTGGCATTTTTAACTGGATTAGCAACATTTTTAACTCTATTTAATAATTGAGGATAACCAAACATAAAGAATGAAACAATTAATCCAATTTGTCCTAAAATACATCCTGTAACTAAGAAGAATGATGCATTGTTTTTAAGATGTTTTCCTTTGAATGATTCATTTGTACATTTAAGAACAGCAAGATTATTTGATGAAGAAGATTTGAAGTTGGGTACTTCATTAAGATTTTTACCACTTATACTACATTTGCATGAGATTTTATTTGTATCGTAATTCATTGAAATATATTTACAATTTCCACAATAATTATTGTAATAAGATTTTTGTCTGTCTTCTAAAGTTACATCATGACCATTTTGATCTTGGAAGCTGGCGCAATAATCATTATAGAATTTATTATTTGGATCAAATACATCATAATCATTATCGTAATCATGAATATATTTAGCTAATTCTGGAGTTAATGTTTCACTTCCATTAAAAGGTAAATTAACAGTTATAGTATCATCATTAAATTCGACTATATCTAATTCAGATCCATCTTCAGTAAATACTCTTGAAACAATTCTATTAGCTGTTCCATCTTCATTTAATCTATTAACAACTCCAATTAATAAATTAGAACTTTCTGAAATATGATAAAGTTCTTTAATTTTGTTAACATAATTATCTATATCTGAAGTATTTGTTGTAACTAAGAAAGTATAATTTTCATTTGGATTTTCAATTGTTTGATTTACTAAATTTAATACGAAATCACTATTACCTAATTTATTTACTAATTCATTTAAAGGCAATAATTGATAACAAGCTCCATCAGTATAAGTCCAACCACTTGGACATGAAGTGAATGTATTATCAGTTTCATTTAAGAAGAATTCATTTGGTTTTTCAGATTCTGGAATACATTGACCTGGTTTAGTAGATACGAAATGATATAAATATTTTCCATCTTCATCTTTCAAACAATCATCACAATTATTATTATTAGCATCTCCGGCTTTACTACAAGAACCACAAGTTTCAAAGCATTTATAATAAACTCCATTATTTAAATAATAATTATCTCCAACAATTGTTAAATTAACACATTGACCTTGTTTTCCGTTCAAAGGATAATATTCAAATGTTTCATCTTGTAAGCAGCTTGTACAATTATTTTGAGCGGCATTACCAGTTGAAGTACATGTTCCACAAGTTTCATAACAACTTACAAATACATTATTTGCTTCATCGAAATAAGCGTTTTTAGGAGCATCTTGTTTTGTTACACATTGACCTGGTTTATTAGAAATAGTATAGTAATTACTTTTACATACATCACAATTCATACTTTCAGCATTTCCTCCTGCACTACATGATTCACATCTTTCATAGCATGATTTATATGTATTATCTTCTTTATCTAAATATGATTTTGGTGGTTGTAAATCAGAAGTGATACAATTAGTAGGATTAGCTTCTGTGAAATGATATAAGAATTCTCCGTTTATGATATCTCTAGCACAGCTTGTACATTTATTATCATTTTCATCACCTAATTCAGTACAACTTCCACAACGTTCATAACAATATAAGTAAGTATTATTTTCAGTATTTAAGTAAGTATTATTTGGTGCTTCTCCACTTGTTAAACATTGTCCTGGATTATCAACAATCCACCATAAGTATGTATTATTTTCATCATCTAAAATACATGAAGTACAATTATTATGTAAATCATCTCCTGCTCTGTCACAAGTTAAGCATCTAGGATAACATTCTTCAAAAGTATTAGTTTCATTATTTAAGAATGTTTGTGGTGGTTTTTCATTATCATAGTAACAATTTCCTTTTTCTCTATCTGCAAATGAGAAGTGAGCTGTAAATGTATATTCACCTGTTGTACTATCTTGAGTATAAGCGCATAAAGTACATTTATTTTCTTCATCTGTTCCTTCACCATAACATGAACCACATCTCTTATGACATTTTTCATATGTATTTGTACGATTATTATATGTCATTCCTGCTGGAGCAGTTCCGAAATCTATACATTGACCTGATTGATTAAAGACTAAGGCATATAAGTAATCTCCTGCATCGTTTTTAACACATTCAGTACATTTATTTGCTGTGTCATCTCCAAGTGCTTTACAATTTTGACATTTCCAGAAACATTTTTTGAATGTATTATCACTTTCATCTAAATAGAGACCATCTGGCATATCACAATCATCATAACAATTTCCTGTATCATTGAACATGAAGTGAAGAATAAATGAACCATTTGAAGCTTTAGCACAAGCATCACAATTATGATTATCAAATGAACCTCCTCTACTACATGATGAACAAGCTTCATAACATTTTTTATATGTATTATCTTCTTCATCTAAATAACATTTAGGACATTTTTTGCTTTCTGGTACACATTTACCTGGTTCGTCATAAGTAAAGTGATAACCTGGAGCACAAGTAATACATTTATGATCATTTCTATCTCCTAATTCAGAACAAGTTCCACAAGTATCATAACATTTTTTATATGTGTTATCAGAATTATCTAAATATGTGTCATTTGGTCTTTCTTGATCACTGATACATTGTCCGAATTTATTATAAATGAAATGATAAAGATAACCTGATGAACCTTTAGCACATTCGTTACAATTATGAGTAAATGAATCTCCTCCTCTTGAACAAGAAGCACATCTTTCATAACAAGGTTTGAATGTATTGTCATCATCAAGATAATAATTTTCTGGTTTTTCAGTTTCACTTACACATTGACCTTCTTGACCATATATGAAGTAATATGCAAATGATCCATCGCTATTTTGTTTACACATCTTACAATTATGATTTGTACTATTTCCTTCTTTTGTACATGATTCACATCTTTCATAACATTGTTTATATGTATTATCATCATCATCTAAATAACATTTAGGACATTTTTTGGGACATTCTTCTTCATGAATACATAATCCTGGGAATCCAACAACAAAATGATAACCTTCTGCACATTTATAACAATTGTGATTATCTAATGAACCTCTTCCTCTACATGTAGAACATGAATCATAACATGGTTTATATGTATTATCTTCGTCATCTAAATAACAATTAGTACATTTTTCATTTTCTGGAACACATTGACCTTCATGAGTATAAATAAAGTGATAAGCAAAAGTACCATTTATAAATACATAACAAGTTTTACAATTGTGATTACCTTCTGAACCTGCTTTATCACATGTTCCGCAAGAACTATAACATTTTTTGAACATATCTTCTTCTTCATCATAATAGCAATCATTTGGTTTGTCTTTGACACACATTCCAGTTTGATTATAAATAAAGTGATATCCTGGTGCACATCTTCCACAATTATGATTTGTATCATTTCCTCTTCCGTTACATGCTGAACATTTACTATAACATTTTTCATATTTGTCTTCTTCTTCATTGTAATAACTATTATTAGGTCTAACATTTACACAATTACCTTCTTTTTCCCAAGTGAAATGGAATCCTGCAGCACATTTTGTGCATTTATGATTAGTTGAATCTCCGAATTGTGAACATTTAGAACAAGTTTCATAACATCTTATATATGTATTATTTGCTTCATCTAAAACAGTGTTATTTGGTTTTTCACTTTCACTGATACATTGACCTGGTTTATTATAAATGAAATGATGAGTATATACTCCATTTGAATCTTTAGCACATTCTAAACAATTATGATTATTTGCATTTCCTCCAACTGCACATCTTGAACAAGTATCATAACATTTTTTATATGTATCATCACAATCTAAGAAGCAATTTGGACATTTATCTCTTTCAGTGACACATAATCCTGGAACATTATAAATAAAGTGATAACCTTGAGGACATCTAGTACAATGAGGTGAGGTATTATCTCCTCCTTGATCACAAGTGGCACAAGTTTCATGACATTTTTTAATTGTATTATCTTCTTCATCAATATAACAATTATAACATTTTTCACTTCTTCTAACACATAATCCTGGATAATTATAAATGAATGCATAACCTGGAGGACATGAAGTACAATGTGGTGTTTCTTCATCAGGAGCTTGATTACAAGTAGCACAAAGTGAATGACATTGTTTATATTTATTTGTACTGTTATCTAAATAGCAATTAGAACATTTTTCATCTTCTCCAACACATTGACCTGGTCTATTAAAAATGAAATGATATCTGAATGTTCCATCATTGTTTTTAAGACAAGTGTTACAATTATGACTTGAAGGTGTTCCTCCTCTTGAACATGTTCCACAAGTTTCATAACATGGTTTATATGTATCATAATCTAAGTAATAATTTTCTGGTTGAGTTCCTGCTTTAATACAAATTCCTGGTCTGTCAAAAATAAAGAAGTATCCACTTGCACATCTAGCGCAATTATGATTAGTTGCATCTCCTCCTCTATTACATTTATAACAAGTATCATAACATTTTCTATATTTATTTGCTTCTTCATCATAATAATAATTATCTGGTTTTTCTGATTCTCTAATACACATTCCTTCCCAACCTTCAATTAAATGATATCCATTAATACAAGTATCACAATTTGGTGTTTGTTCATTTGGTCCTTTTGAACAAGTAGCACAATAACTATAACATTTTTTATATGTATTTGTTTCTCTTTCATAATATGTGTTAGGTGGTCTTTCACTTTCTGGTATACATTGTTCAGGTTTGTTATAAATGAAGTGATATAAGTAATTACCATTTGAATCAACTGCACATTTTTTACAATTATTATATTCTGAGGTACCCATTGTTACACAAGTTGCACATGTGTCATAACATTTTTTATACATATCATTGCATCTATCTAAGTAAGTATTATTTGGTTGAGTTCCTTCTCTAATACATTGTCCAACATGATTATAAATGAAATGATATCCATCTTTACATAAGTCACAATTATTATTTTCGTCAGTACCAGATTTACTACAATAATAACAATTTTTATGACAAGGAACAAATGTATCATTTTCAGTATTTAAGAAAGTATCATTTGGAGCTTGACTTGGTCTAATACAATTACCTTGTTCTACTTGATTATAAATAAAGTGTCTAGTAGGAATACATTTAGTACAATGATTAGCAAAATCTGTTCCAGCTTGATTACATTCTAAACAATAATTATGACATTTTTTATAAGTATTATCTGATTCATCTAAGTATGATCTTTCTGGTCTTTCAGATTCAGAAATACAAATATATGGATATATATTCCATGTGAAATGATATATATATTTTCCAGTATTATCTTTAGCACAAGTTTTACAATTATGATATCCAGCATAACCATATCCATAACATGTATCACATCTTTCATAACATAATCTATAAGTATCTCTATCTAAATAAGTATGATCTGGTTGAGTTCCTTCTTTTATACAATGACCTTCTTTATTATAAATGAAATAGAATCCATTTACACATTTTTTACAATTATTTGATGAATCTGTTCCTGGTCCACTACAATAAGCACAATTACTATGGCATTTTTTGAAGCAACCACATTGTTCTTCATAATAATAATCATTTGGAATTTCATTTATATGATAACAATTATTGCTTCCGAATATTTTGTAATATCCATTAGGACAAGTATTACAGTTATGATTATTACTATTTCCACCAGTACTACATGTATAACAAGTATCATAACATTTTTCATAAGTATCAGTTGTATTATCTAAATAACAATTAATACATTTTTCTTCTTCAGTAATACAATATCCTGGTTTGAAGAAAACGAAATGATATCCATTTGCACATTTACTACATTGATCACTACCATATCTTGAACATTTTCCACATCTATAATGACATTTTCTATATGTATCAGTATTTTCATCTAAATAAGTATCTTCTGGTTGAGTTCCTTCTCTAATACAAACACCACTTTGATTATAAATGAAGTGATAACCAGTAGCACATTTTGTACATTTTGGATTTGATGGGGTTCCTTTTCCGCTACATCTTCTACAAGTGTCATAACATTTTTCAAATGTGTCAGTTTCGGGATTATAATATGTGTCTTCTGGTTTTTGATTTTCTGGAATACATTGACCTGTTTTATTATAAATGAAATGATAATAAGGATTACATCTATCACAATTATTATTTTCATCAGTTCCTGCTCTACTACAATAGTAACAATTTTTATGACATTGTTCATAGGTATTAGTATTATTATCTAAATAATAATCATGTTCTTTTTCATATTCACTTATACATTGATGTTCTTTATCAATTGTGAAATGATATTTGAATGTTCCATTTTCATATACAAAGCATTGTTTACAGTTATGATTTGTTTGTGATCCTCTTCCATAACATGTACTACATCTGCTATAACATGGATAATAAGTATTATCTTCTTCATTATAATATGTATTATTTGGTTGACTTCCTTCTCTAATACACCAACCTGGTTTATCATAAATAAAGTGATATCCTGGAGGACATGTATAACAATTGTGAGAAGTTGAATTTCCACCTTTGAAGCATGTTCTACATGAATCATAACATTTTTGATAAGTATCTGTTGATTCTTCATAGTAACAGTTTTCACATTTTTCATGTTCAGCGAAACAATTACTACCACCATTATACATGAAATGATAATTATTATTACATCTAACACAATTATGAGTTGTACTATTTCCTCCTTTGTTACATCTTGAACATTTGTCATAACATTTTTCATAAGTATCAGTTTCTTCATCATAATATGTATTATTTGGTTTTTGACTTTCTGGAATACAATTTCCTCTTATTAAATAAATGAAATGATATCCAGTAGCGCATACATTACAATTATGTTTTCCATTGTTTCCTCCAATTGTGCAAGATTTACATGAACTATAACATTCTTCATATGTATTTGTAGTATTATCTAAGTAAGTATGATCTGGTTGATCTTTAATACACATTTTTGGATGTTTCCAATAAAAGTGATATCCATCAATACATTCATCACAATTATGATTATTTGAATTTCCTCCTGCTGAACATTTTCTGCATGTTGAATAACAATCTTTTATTTTTCCATCTTCTACATATTTTCCATCTTGATTACTTTCTTCGTCATTTAAACATTGATTTTTAGATTCATCAAGATTAAATCCTGGTTTACAAGCCATACAATTTTGGTTGGTAAATGTTCCAGTTTTATTACATCTAGAGCATCTTGCATAACATGGTTTATAAGTATTATCATCTTCATCATAGTAATAATCATCTGGTTTTTCTCTTTCAGAAATACATATACCTGGTCTATCATAAATGAAATGATATATATATTGTCCATTTTCTTTTTTACATTCAGTACAAAAATGAGAATTTGAATTTCCTCCTTTTACACATGTTTCGCATCTTTCATAACATTCTTTAATTGTATCATCTTCTTCATCAATGTAACATCTTCTACATACTTCACTATCAGGAATACATTGTCCAGTATGATTGAAAATGAAATGATATCCACTTGGGCAAGCAGCACAATTGTGATTTTCTTCGTCTCCGTGTCCTTTACATTTTTTACATTTATCATAGCATTTTTTATATGTATCTTCTTCTTCATCATAATATGTATCATCTCCACAAGTACTATTATTTACACAGTTACCTTCTTGATTATATATCCAATGGAATCCTGGTGCACAAGTAGCACAATTATGATTTTGACTGTTTCCTCCTCTTGTACATGAACCACAAGTATTATAACATTTTTTAATTGTATTATCTGATTCATCTAAATATTCATCATCTCCTTTTTGACTAATTGGAACACATTGTCCTTGTTTACTCCAAATGAAATGATATAAATAATTTCCATTTGAATCTTTAGCACATTCTGTACAATTATTATTTGCGGAATTTCCTCCAAAGTCACAAGTAGCACATGTATCATAACATTTTCTATAAGTATCTGTTTCATTATCTAAGTAAGTATCTTCAGGTTTGGCACATGGTCTAAGGCATTGTCCAGTTTGATTGTAAACTAAATGATAATCTTCTCTGCATGTTAAACAATTATGATATTTGATATTACCCCAGGCAAAACATGTCCAACATCTTTCATAACATTTTTCAAATGTATCAGTTGTTTGATTATAATATGTATAAGGATATTTTTCTTTAGCTTCATTTTCAGTTAAACAATTTCCTTTAACAGCATAAATCCAATGATATCCTGATTTACATGTTAAACAATTATGATTTGCTGAAGTTCCATCTTTATTACAAGTTCCACATGATTTATAACAATCATAATATGTGTTATCACCGGTATCTAAGTAATCATCTGGATTTGCTTCTTCTTTTTTAATACATTGTCCTGGTTTATTATGAACGAAATGATATAAGTAATCTCCATTTGAATTTTTAGCACATTCTAAACAATTGTGATTGTTGCTGTCTCCTCCTTGAGAACAAGAATTACATCTTTCAAAGCATGGTCTATAAGTATCATTATCTAAATATGTATTATCTGGTTTATCTTTAACACATAATACATAACCATTAACTAAATAGAATTTATATCCATCAATACATTGAAGACAATTATGATTAGTTGAATCACCACCTTTATTACATTTATTACAAGTATCATAACATCTACTCCATGTTCCATTTTCATCTTTATAATAACCATCTTTTTCAGTAATTTCAAAACAATTACTACCTTGACCTGCAAGGAATGCATAATCATTAATACATGTTGTACAATTGTGAGTTAATGAATTTCCTGGTCTGGAGCAAGTTGCACATGTTGAATAACATCTTCTATAGGTATTTGTTTGTTCATCTAAATAATAATTGCTTTCTTTTTCTGCATCATTAATACAGAATCCTTCTCTTCCTTCAACAAAGTGATAAAGATATTTTCCATTTCCATCTTTTTTACAAGTTAAACAATTATGATTTGTACTTGAACCACTTTGAGAACATGAACCACATCTTTCATAACATTTTTTGTATGTGTCGTTTTCTAAATAACAATCATCTGGTTTTTCTGAAGGAGATACACAATATCCAGTTTTATTATAAATAAAGAAGTATCCATCAATACATCTATTACAATTATGATTATTTGAGTTTCCTCCTATGGAACAACTTTTACATCTATCGTAACATCTTTCAAAAGTATTTGTTGTATTATCGAAATAAGTATCTTCTGGTTTATCATTTTCAGAAACACAATAACCTACTTTATTATAAACGAAGTAATAACCATTAACACAAACATCACAATTATGATTATCATCATTTCCACCTTTGCTACATTTTTTACATTTATTATAGCATGGTCTATAAATATTTTCTTCTTCTTCATAATAGTAATCATCATTTATTTCAGATCTATTAAAGCATTGTCCAGAATGACCTTCAACGAAATAATAAATGAAAGTTCCATTAGTATATTTAGCACAAAAAGTACAATGATGATTAGTTGAGTCTCCTCCTTGAGAACATCCTCCACATTTTTCATAACATGGTTTGTAGGTGTCATCATCTTCATCTAAATAACAATTTTCACATTTATCTGCTGGTCTAACACAATATCCTGTTCTGTTATAGATAAAATGATATCCATCTTTACATTTGTGACAGTTATGATTTGTTGAATTACCAAATTGGAAACATTTTCCACAGGTATCATAACATTTTTTCCATGTGTTATCATCTTCATCTTTATAATATCCATCATGATTTTCTGAGTCAGAATAACAATTATTTCCTCTATTATTGATAAATGCATAACCTGGTTTACAAGTATTACAATTATGAGATTCACTATTACCAGCTCTTGAACATGTTCCACATGTATCATAACAATCTTTAAATGTATTATCACTTTCATCTAAATATTGATTATCATTTCCGTTTACAACACATTGTCCTTCTTTAGCAGTAGTGAAATGATATGCATAAGTTCCATCTGGGTTCATTTTACATTCAGTACATAAATGACGATCAGCATTTCCTCCATATTCACATTTTTTACATGTATGATAGCATTGTTTATATGAATCAGTATCATTATCATAATAATAATCTTCTGGTTTTTCTTCTACTTTGATACATAAAATATAATTTGAAGTTTGTACTAAGGCAACATATCCTTCTTTACATCTTAAGCAGTTATGATTTGTTGAATTTCCTCCTTTATTACATTTTCCACAAGTATAATAACATCTTTCAATTATATCTTCACCTTCTTCATAATAATATCCATCATCTGGATTAGTTTTTGAAATACAATTTTTGTTATTTGAATCTTTAACGAATTTAAATCCTGGAGCACATGTATCACAATTGTTATTTACGGAATTTCCTCCTTTACTACAAGTGGCACAAGTTTCATAACATTTTTTATAAGTATTATCAGTTTCATCTAAATATTCATTAGCATCTTTGTTATTAATACATTGTCCTTCTTTTTTATAAGTAAAATGATAAATAAATGTTTTATTTGAATAACGAGCACATTCAGTACAAAAATGATTATTACTATCTCCTTTTCTTGAACATGATGAACAAGTTTCATAACATTTTTTATATGTATCATCTTCTTCATCATAATAACAGTCATCTGGTTTATCTAAAACACAAACACCAGGTTGATTATAAATAAAGTGATAACCTTCAGTACAATGAGTACAAGAATTACTATATTTACCTGAGCAAGTAGAACAAGTTTCATAACATTTTTTCCATGTGTTATCATCTTCATCTTTATAATATCCATCATGATTTTCATTATCTGAGAAACAATTTGATCCTTTATCAGCTACAAATGAATAACCATTTTTACAGGTGATACAATTATGAATTGAGGGGTTACCTCCTTTTGAACATCTTCCACAAGTTTCATAACAATCTTTATATGTATTATCATTTTCATCTAAATATTGATTATCATTTCCTTTTTCAACACATTGTCCTTCAACGGTAGAGATAAAGTGATATTGGAATGTTCCATTTACATATTTAGCACAAATTGTACATCTATGATTATTTGCATCTCCTTTTCCTTTACATCCTCCACAAGTGCTATAACATCTTTCGAATTTATCTTCTTCTTCATCGTAATAACAGTCATCTGGTTTTTCAGAAACACAAACACCAGTTTGATTATAAATAAAGTGATAACCTGGAGCACATTTAACACAGTTATGATGAGTTGAATTACCTCCTTTTATACATTTTCCACAAGTATTATAGCATTGATGCCATGTGTCATTTTCTTTGTAATATCCATCATCAAATCCATCATCTGGTAAACAATTACTTCCTTTTCCATTAACAAATGAGTAACCATTTTTACAAGTTAAACAATTATGTGCAGAAGAACTACCTTTTTTATTACATGTTGCGCAAGTTGAAAAGCATTCTTTATAAGTATTATCATCTTCATCTAAATAACAATTTGAACATTTTTGGTCTTCTCCAACACATTCTCCTTTGTTATTAAAAATAAAATGATATTTAAATTTACCATTTTCGAATTTAAGACATTCAACACAATTCATATTAGTAGAGTTAGCTCCTTTGACACATTTTCCACATCTTTCATGACATGGTTTAAAAGTATTGTCATCTTCATCTAAATAACATCTATCACATTTTTCTTGTTCAGTAACACAAAATCCGGTTTGATTATATACGAAATAATAACCTCTTGGACATGTTTTACAATTAGGATTCGAATCAGTTCCAGCTCCATTACATGTTGCACATTTGCTATAACATTTTTTATAGGTATCATCTTCTTCATCATAATATGTATTATCTGGTTTTTCTGAAGGTAAAATACAGTTTCCTGGTTGAGAATATATAAAGTGATATCCATCAGCGCAAGATAAACAATTATGATTTACAGAGTGTCCGTATTTATCACAAGTTTTACAAGATTTATAACATTCTCTATAAGTATTTGTGAAATTATCTAAATATGTATTTTCTGGTTTTTCACTTTCTGGGATACATTGATAATGTTTTGATTCAATGAAATGATGTGTATATACTCCATTAACTTTTTTACAATCTTTACAATTATTGTTTTCAGCTGTTCCTTTTCCATAACATGCTCCGCAAGTATGATAACATTTTTCAAATGAATCTTTATCTTTATCATAATAAGTATCATCTGGAGCTTCACATGGAAGAATACATTGACCTTCTTTATTATAAATAAAATGATAACCTGGAGCACATTTTTTACAATTGTGGTCTGTTGCTGTTCCTTCTTTATCACATTCATCGCATCTATAATAACAACTTACATATGTATCATTTTTAATAGTACAAGTACAGTTATGATTTCCTGGTTTGACACAAAGACCTGTTCTCCAAAAGACAAAGTAATAACCTGGAGCACATGTATAACAATGAGTATTATATTCATCACCTCCTCTATAACATCTTCCACAAGCTGAATGACAAGGTTTATAGGTATCAGTATCATTGTCAATATAATAATTATCTGGTTTTTCACTATCTGAGATACAAATTCCTGGTCTTCCATAAACTAAATGATAACCTGGAGCACATTTTAAACAATTGTGTGAATTTTCACTTCCTGGACCTTTACATTTTCCGCATTTACTATAGCATTTTTTATAATAATCATCTTCTTCATCATAATAATAATCTTCTGGTATGTTTCTATCAGGTACACAAAGTCCTGGATAACCAAATATTCTATGATATCCTGGTCTACATTGATTACAAACAGTTTTATTAGTACATTTTGAACAATAATCTAAACATTTTTCATAAGTGTCTGTTGTTTCATTATAATATGAATCTTCAGGTTTTTCATTATCTTTAACACATTGTCCTCCTAAGGTATAAACAAAATGATATCCGGGAGCACAAACATCACAATTATGTCTAGAATCTGATCCACCTCTTCTACATTTTGAGCATCTATCATGACATTTTACCCATTTACCAGTACAATTTTCATAATAATATCCATCAGTGTTGTTTACACATTTTCCTCCATTTATTAAATATGGGAAGTTTTTACTACATGTAATACAATATGGATTTGTTTCATTTCCTGCTTTGGAGCATCTTCCACAAGTTTTATAACAGTTAACCCATTCATTTGTGTTTTCATCATAGTGGTATCCATCATCGATTTCATCTCTTGAATAGCAGTTTTTGGTTCCATGTTTGAAATATCTGCTTCCTTTACATTTAATACATCTATGATTATTGGAGTCTCCTTGAGTAGTTGAATCACAGTCTCCACAAGTATGATAACAAACTCTGATATGATAGTAGCATTTTTTATAATTGGCTTGATAATATTCCCAAGCTCCATAACCTGACCATTCAATTGAGTATAATCCAGGTACTTTAGAATAAAATTCGAAATCTTGATCTAAATCATGAGCAACATATGTTGAGACTTTATATCCTTGTTTACATCCTTCGTCATAAGAAACGTAATCAACTCCTGCGGTGAAAACAGTATAGATACCCCAGCTATATACTCCTTCATATTCAATATAGTCACTTAATTCGAAGTCGTGGTCATCATAAGCGGCTACAACTTTGACATTTGAATCACGGCAGACATATTTGTTTGGTAGAGATGTGTAGAATCCATAGGTAGTGCAGCATGAATATTGATTTAATTTATATAAATAATACCAAGTTCCATAAATTGTTCTATATTCGTAATTGCAAAAGTTTATACTAATTCCTTCCCATGATTTCCAAATAAGGCAGTGTGTTCCCCAACTATCTTTTATACATCCACCACCTCCTGCGGTTCCTGCAGAATTAAAGCAATAAAGAATGACTTTTGAACCGGGAATTGCACTTACATTGTAGGTATAATGATTTTGACAGTTTGGTAAAAGCACGGTTTTTTTCAAACGATTGTTGTCGTAATCTCTGACTTCTAATGCTTTCATATGATCATCGCAAACCATTGATAATTCGTAATTTTTACTTGAATATTTCGTTAATGAGCTTGAAAGCATTAAAACGCATAATGTTATTAAAATCTTCAGTTTTAGTCTTTCCAAGATTTTATACATTTATATTAAAATAAAAAATTATATCTTGTTATTTATATTGTTTCCAAAAATTATTATTTTTTATAATGATATATTTTTATAAAAAAATTAGATTTATGATTCAGTGATTTAAAAACTAAGTAATCTTTTAATGTTTAGTGGAAAAAAAAATAATATTTTAATCGAATTTTGTTTATATGTTTTCATTTTCTAGAAAAAATTAATTTACTCAAGTTAAAAATAATTTATTTTAAAATTTTAATATATTCAAAGAATATTAAATACAAATTAGTAATAAAACCAATAATAGCTTAGAATTTATTTTAATTTATCTTATAATTTATAGTTTTATCAAAAAAAAAGGAAAATTTCAACATTTGGATGGAAAAAAATACAAAAAATTTTCGATGCTTAAAAATGAAAAAAAAGTCAATATATATATATAATAATTATTAAACTGTTATAACAAACTAAAAGATACAATTATTCTTAATTTTATTATAAATATTTTTATAATATTTAAAATAATATCTTTTAGAACATGAAAATTATAATAATAAAATATTATCATAATATTACAATAAAATTAATTTTTTTAATTATATTATATTAATTATATTAATATAATTAAGATATATTTAAAAATATTATTAAATAAAAATAATATTAAATAAAATTTAATTAAATTATTAATTTATAATTGATTATTTGGGGTTGGGGGATTGGGGATTGGGGATTGGGGATTGGGGATTGGGGAT
>JAEEGF011131108.1_pt1 | contig 16534 bp, 12 predicted proteins | sample 9134171 | NCBI WGS metagenome assembly JAEEGF01 (sample SAMN16246542, study PRJNA631951) | gut metagenome | biome: gut microbiome; feature: rumen; material: AP-attached | host: Bos | place: Iran: Karaj | collected 2018-10
GCCCGACACCGTTCTTAAGATGACCATTGAGGAACTGGATCTGTCCGTGAGAAGCTTCAACTGCCTCAAGCGTGCCAACATCAATACTGTCGAGGACCTGGTCAACAAGACGCAGGATGAGATGATCAAGGTCCGCAACCTCGGCCGCAAGTCCCTGGAAGAGGTGGAGCACAAGCTCCAGATGATGGGACTGAGCCTGGCCAGCGAGGACAATCAGTAATACAGGAGGAATTGCAATATGCCCGGAACTAGAAAGCTCGGCAAGAGCACCGACCAGCGCCTGGCGATGCTCCGTCAGCAGACCACGGATCTGCTGGACAAGGGCCGCATGGAGACCACCGTTACCCGCGCCAAGGAGATCGCTCCCATGGCTGAGAAGATGATCAGCCTGGGTAAGGAGAAGGATCTGGCTTCCTATCGCCAGATGCTCAGCTTCCTGACCCGCGAGGACGTGGCCAAGAAGGTCAAGGACGAGCTGTCCGCCAAGTATGCCGACCGCAACGGCGGCTACACCCGCATCACCCGGATCGGCACCCGCCGCGGCGACGCCGCTGAGCTGGCCGTGATCGAGCTGATCTGATCGGAACAAGATAAATTGAGCCTTTGAAAACCAGGTTTTCAAAGGCTCAATTTTGAATTTTGCATTTTGAGATTGCAGCATGAGCAAGACTGAGAAAATCAAGGCCTATCGGGACGGCATGCGGGACGGCGTGCCCATTGGCCTGGGCTACTTTGCGGTGGCCTTTTCCCTGGGGATCGCCGCCCGCAGCGCCGGCATGAGTGCGCTGCAGGGCCTGGTGGCAAGCCTTCTCTGCAACGCGTCGGCGGGGGAGTTCGCCCTCTTCACCGTGATCGGAGCAGGGGGGACTTATCTGGAGATAGCGCTGGTGACGTTGATCGCCAACGCCCGCTATCTGCTGATGAGCTTTGCCCTGAGCCAGCGCATTTCCCCCACGATGCCCGACTATCACCGCTATCTCTTCGGCGGCCTTGTCACCGATGAGTTTTTCGGCATCAATATCGCGCGGCCCGGCTATCTGGAGCCGGCCTACTACTACGGCGCCATCACCGTGGCCACACCCCTCTGGGCCATCGGCACGGCACTGGGCATCCTGATGGGAAATCTCCTGCCCGGCCGGGTGGTCAGCGCCCTGAGCGTGGCCCTCTACGGCATGTTCCTGGCCATCATCATCCCTCCTGCCCGGGAGAACCGGGTGGTGGCGGCCTGTGTGGTCTGCAGTTTTCTCCTCAGCGGCCTCTTCTCGGTGCTGCCGGTCCTGTCCGCCATTTCAGCGGGCACCAGAACGATCCTGCTGACTCTGCTGATCGCCGGGGGAGCGGCCCTGCTCTTCCCTGTGAGAGAGGAGGGAGCGGCATGAACGTCTGGCTTGCGATCCTGACGGCGGCCCTGGTGAGCTACGCCATCCGGGTGCTGCCGCTGACCCTCATCCGCAAACCGCTGAAGAGCGTGTTCCTGCGCTCCTTCCTCTATTACGTGCCCTATGTGACCCTGGCGGTGATGACCTTCCCCGCCATCGTGCAGGCCACGGACAAGCTGGCAGCCGGCGTGGCCGCGCTGCTGGTGGGCGCATTCATCGCCTGGAAGAAGGGGAGCATGGTGACGGTGGCCGCCGCCTGCTGTGCGGTGGTTTTCCTGATGGAGAGCCTTCTCTGACCGGGAAAAGAGGCCGGTCAAGGCCTAAGGAAGCGAGGCGTTCTCTGCAATTGTCACAAAGGCCGGTCTTGCTTTACTGCGATAGCGAAATGTAGAAATAATCGGCGATTTTGGCCCGGAATTTGGAGAAAAAATCAGGTTTCCAGCAGCTCGAACCCAGCCTCTTCGCGGCATCTTTTGTGAAATCTGCACAAATTGGGAGCAAATTTTTGGGAGCCGCAAAAGTCGGACTTCGAATTCTGGCTTGAAATGAGGGTATTGCTGTGGTACAATTACACAAAGCTTAACTGTGGGGGAGTATCTTTGCCGATACGAAACCGCAGGGGATATCGCCGGCAGGACGGCTCATAAGCTGTGATGTCGGAGAGAGCTGCAGCCGCGGCCGCTGCCGTCGGCTTCATCTTCCCGCCTTCCGGATCTCCGGAAGAGAGGGGAAGATCCGATCGTTATTATTCGCAGAAAATGCGTTTAATAAAAAATCAAATAGGAGGAAAAACAATGAAAAAGATTCTCGCACTGCTCCTGGCTCTGTGCATGATCTTCGCCCTGGCTGCCTGCGGTGAACAGGCCGCAGCCCCCGCCAAGGAGGAAGCCCCTGCTGCTGAGCCCGCTGCGGAAGCCCCTGCTGCGGAAGAGCCCGCTGCAGAGGAGCCTGCTGCCGAGGAACCGGCAGAGGGTGGAATCACCGCTGTCGAGTCCCCCGAGTATGACTCCATGAAGCTCGATTCCCTGGAGTACGGTAAAGACTATATGAGCCTTTACGAGTACATGCAGGAGAATGGCATCGATTACACCATCGCTGATGTGATCGAAGACCCCGACACCGGCCTGGCCTACATCGAGGTCAACGGCGAGCAGCATGAGCTCGGCCTGGACTTCCTGACCATGTCCATGGTGTACAAAAATGAGCCCGCCGGTGACTATGCCACGACCGACGACGTCTACGCCGCCTGGTGGCGTCTGTACATCACCCGCTGGAACATGCTCCTGCCCGAGGTTCCCCTGTACTCCAACGAGTACTACGACCTCTACAACGCTCAGATCAAGGGCGTTGAGGAGTTCCCCACCAACCCGTTCTGGAGCCCTGCCAGCGCTCTGATCGACTGGTCCTCCGAGAAGGAAGACGGCAGCATCATCCTGGGCAGCTCCACCGAGCTCTCCGGCCAGTTCCGTTACGCCGCTTTCGGTAAGTCCAGCCCCGGCTCCTCCGACAACGATGTTGAGGGCCTGACCGTTGGCCTTGAGACCGTCTCCACCACCAAGGAAGGCGGCTACGTTTGGAACCCCACCGTCGTGAAGGAGCACACCGAAGAGGAAGATGCTGACGGCAACAAGACCATCACCATCACCATCTTCGACGATATGAAGTTCTCCGACGGCTCCGCTGTCACCGCCAAGAACTACCTCGTTACCTCCGCTGCCCGCCTGACTCCCGTGTGGACCCAGGCTGCCGGCATGGAGACCAACGGCCGCACCATCCTTGGCTGGAAGGGCGCTTACCAGACCTATGACGGCACCGAAGGTTCCGGCACTCCCGAGCTCGCCGGTCTGCGTCTGATCGACGACTACACCTTCTCCGTCACCATCCCCGCTGACCAGCTGCCGTACTTCTACGACATCACCTACGGCGGATTCTCCGCTGCTCCTCTGGCCCTGTACCTGGGCGAGAACTCCGATCTTGCTGACGACGGCAACGGCGTCTACATCACCGGCGACTTCTATGCCAAGGACGGCGACACCTTTACCCAGGCCACCCAGATCAAGGACAACTTCACCCTCACCACCGAGGAAGCCTACGCTGCCTTCCCCTACTCCGGCCCCTACTGCGTGAAGAGCTTTGACTCCGCCACCTCCGAGGCCGTTCTGGAGCTGAACCCCAACTTCAAGGGCAACTACGAGGGCGCTGTTCCCCACATCGAGAAGATCATCTACAAGAAGGTCGTTACCGATACCCAGCTTGAGGACTTCAAGGCCGGCGGTCTTGACGTCATCGCGGCCATCACCGGCGGCGCTGCCACCGACGAGGCCATTGCTCTTGCCGACGGTTCCGACGGCAAGTACGTCTACACTCACTACAGCCGCGCCGGCTACGGCAAGCTGGGCTTCCGCGCCGACTACGGCCCCGCTCAGTTCGCTTCCGTCCGTCAGGCTATCGCCTTCTGCATGGATCGCGCTCAGTTCGCCAAGGACTTCACCGGCGGCTACGGCGGTGTTGTTGACGGCCCCTACTACACCGGTTCCTGGATGTACAAGGCTGCCGTTGCTCAGGGCATGATGCTCGACTCCTACGCCACCAGCGCTGACTCCGCCATCGAGGTCCTCGAGGCTGACGGCTGGGTCTACAACGCTGACGGCACCGAGTACAGCGGCGAGGGCGTCCGCTACAAGGCCATCCCTGCTGACGTCATCAGCGAGGACGACAAGAACTACCAGTCCGTTGACGGCACCTACAAGACCGTCGATATGGGCGACTACTTCCTCATGCCTCTGGTCATCAACTGGTACGGCACCACTCCCAACGAGTTCACCGACCTGCTGCAGACCGGCCTGAAGGAGAACGCCAATGTTGCTGCCGCCGGCATGGTGGTGTACAACACCCTGGGCGACTTCGCCCCGATGCTTGACGAGCTGTACCAGCAGGCTGTTTACGGCTACTACGCCGGCAGCCCCATGTACTGCGCCTTCAACTTCGCCACCGGCTTCAACAGCGCTGCGTACGACTACTCCTGGAACATGACCATTGATCCGGGCATGTACGACGACTACTCCGCTTACTACATCAAGGACTACGCCGACATCATGTGGCTGTCCTGATCCCCGCGCGGGTCTTCGGACCCTGACATGAAGCACATTTCCGCATCCGGCGACGCAAGCCGTCGGATGCGGATTTGTTCCCATCATCTGCTTTTGGCCGCGATCTGCGGCCTGTCTCATATCCGGCATCCGGAGCGTTCCATGCGCCTTTCTGTTCGCCGCCATCTTTCAGCTGTGCATCTCCCACAATGCTGAGCGGCCGAGAGGGCCGCTTCCCGCCCCCGGGGCGGGGGGATCCAAATAACCAAGTACTGCGTCCGCGCACGCACAAAGGAGAATCCCATGGGAAGATATATCGTAAAAAGACTGGTCTATATGATCTTCGTCTTTATTCTCTTGACGTTTCTGCTTTTCCTGCTCTATCAGCTCATGCCCGCCAACCGCGCCTATACCGACGCCAAGACGGAGCTGGCCGGCCTGAAGAACTCCCTCAGCGCTGCCGAGCAGGACACAAAGTTTCAGGAATTATATTTGAAATACCAGCGCCGCTACGGTACGGACACCAATAATAAGATGATCCTGTACCTGCGCTGGCTGGGCCTCTATCCCTTCTACGACGGCAAGTGCAACGGCATTTTCCAGGGCAACTTCGGCTTCTCTTACCAGCACAATGCCCCAGTCGTTAAGGTCGTGGGACCCGCGATCCGCAACTCCATGCTCATCGGTCTCATTTCGGAGATCTGCGTTCTGGGCGTCACCATCCCGCTGGGCATCAAGTGCGCTGTAAAAAAGAACAGCCGCTTTGACCGCGGGACCCAGGTCTTCACGCTGATCGGCTTCTCCACGCCCAGCTTCATCATCTACATCCTGTTCATCGTGTTCTTCTGCTCGATCCTGGGCTGGTTCCCGGTCTCCGGCATGAAGACGCCCGGCAGCACGGCCACCGGCTGGGCCAACGCGAAGGATGTGCTGCACCACGTGGCGCTGCCCTGCATCTGCCTGACCTTCGGCTCGCTGGCCTCCATCATGCGTATCACCCGCGCCTCCATGATCGACGCCCTGAGCCTGGACTGCATCCGCACCGCCCGGGCCAAGGGCCTGCGGGAGAAGGTCGTCATCTACTCCCACGCCTGGCGCAACGCCCTGGTCCCCCTGGTGTCCATCTTTGTGGGCGGCTTCTTCGGCATCATCTCCGGCGCCATGATCATGGAGACCATGTTCGGCTTCAAGGGCATGGGTCTTCTGTACCTCAACGCCGTCAGAACCGCCGACTACGACCTCATCATGTTCATGCAGGTCATCTATACCTTTATCGGCCTGTTCAGCAACCTGGTGTCCGACCTCTGCTATGGTCTCGTCGATCCGCGTGTCCGGATCAGCAAGTGAGGGGTGAGTAGCGATGAAAGAAAATAGGGAAAACATCTTCCAGAAGCTCGGCCGCTGGGTCACCCGTATGTTCATGGGTCCTGCCTATGAGGACAGGATGTATCGGAAAAGCAAGAAGGCCGAGGAGAAAAAGGACGGGGAGAACAAGCCGGACGATTCCGAGCTGATCGTCAGCCCCGGCCGCCAGGTCCTCCAGCGCTTCTTTGAGCGGAAATTCGCCGTGATCTCCGTAGGCGTGGTGCTGATCATGTTCTGCGTCGTCTTTATCGGACCGCTCTTCATGCCCAAGTACTATGACGCCTATACCGAGACCACCCAGAAAGACCTGCCGCCCACCATGTCGTTCATGAAGGTGCCCAAGGAGCTGCAGAACGACATCAAGATGATCGACAACTACGGCAGCTTCACCGTGGGCCTTTCCAATTCCGGCAAGGTCTACGTCTGGGGCATCACCCGCATCGGCGCCACCGGCCTTGACGTCAAGCACATTCCCGAAGAGGTGCAGAACGCCAAGATCGAGTGGGTCTCCGCCGGCATCGACCACATCATTGCCATTGACGAAAACGGCAAGTTCTACGGCTGGGGCAGCAACCAGTTCGGCCAGTACGCCGTGACCGAGAAAGTGCTCTCCAACCCCAACCTGGCCCCTGTGCCTGAGGAGGTGCTGGACGGGGTGGATCCCGACCAGATCCAGAAGGTCACCAGCGGCTACCAGGCCAGCGCCATCCTGATGCAGGACGGCACCCTCTACATCTGGGGCAACAAGCAGGCCTACTCCAACATCGACTCCTTCATCGGCAAGACGAACATGGAGGACGTGGACTTTACGCTGAACTATGTGGTGGGCCTGACCAAGGACCGCAACAGCGTCTTCTGCGGCGTCCGCGGCCTGTACAACACCGCCCGCGCCGCCATCGGCGACAAGGGCACGAAGATGACCGAGTTCCTCAATGGACGCAAAATCGAGAGCGTCACGGCCACTACCAAGAGCATCTGCTGCCTGCTGGACGACGGCTCCGTCGCCCTGGTGGGCGACTTCCCCACGGATACCACCCAGGTCCCCACCCTTGCCGAGGGTGAGTACTATACGGAGATCCAGGGCGGCGCCTATCACTTCACCGCCTGCACCAACCTTGGTCACGTCTACAGCTGGGGCGGCGACCACTTCTACCAGGCGGAAGCCCCCACCGGCAAGATCACCAACGCCGCCAAGGTCTACACCGGCTCCTTCCAGAGCTACGCGGTGGATGAAAACGACCAGCTTCTGGGCAAATGGGGCCTGAAGGGCTACCTCTTCGGCACCGACGATGCCGGCGCTGACATCGCCTCCCGTGTGGTGGCAGGCGGCCGCGTCACCATGACGGTCGGCGCCATCGCCGTTATCATCGAGATCCTGATCGGCGTCACCATCGGCCTGATCTCCGGCTATGCCGGCGGCTGGGTGGACATTCTGCTGATGCGTATCGCAGAGGTGTTCTACTCCATCCCGCTCTATCCCTTCATGCTGATCCTGTCCTCGCTGCTGGCCCAGGCCTCCCTGACCCAGAACCAGCGACTACTGATGATCATGGTGATCCTGGGCGTACTGGGCTGGCCCGGATTTGCCTATATCACCCGTGCCCAGATCCTGGTGGCCCGCGAGAGCGAGTACGTCACCGCCGCCCAGGCCATGGGCGTCAAGGAGGGGCGGATCGCCTTCAAGCACATCCTGCCCAACATCATCTCCGTTATCCTGGTCAACATCGTGCTGTCCTTCGCAGCCTCCATGCAGACGGAGACCTCCCTCTCCTTCCTGGGCTTCGGCGTCATGTACCCGCAGCCAAGCTGGGGCAATATGCTGACCCGCGCCAGCAACGCCACCGCGGCCATCAACTTCTGGTGGCAGTGGCTGTTTACCTCGATCATCCTTGTGTTTACCGCGGTTTGTATCAACACCATCGGTGACACGATCCGCGACGTGATGGACCCCAAGTCCTCCAATGATAAGTAAGGGGGGAATGTGTAATGCCGTTACTTGAAGTAAAAGACCTGCACACATTCTTTAGGACCAAGAAGGGCATCGTCAAAGCGGTCAACGGTGTGTCCTATTCGCTGGAGAAGGGCAAGACCATCGGCATCGTCGGTGAGTCCGGCTCCGGCAAATCCGTATCCGCCATGAGTATCCTGCAGCTGCTGGACGGCAACGGATACATCGACAGCGGTGAGATCCTCCTGGACGGCCAGGACCTTACCAAGTTCTCCGTCAAGCAGATGAACCACATCCGCGGCAACGAGATCTCCGTCATCTTCCAGGAGCCCATGACCTCCCTGAACCCCGTCTTCAGCGTGGACAAGCAGCTCAGCGAGCCCTTCATGATCCACCAGGGCATGAACAAGAAAGAGGCCCACGAGCACGCGCTGCAGATGCTCTATGACGTGCAGATCCCCAATCCCGAGGTGGTCATCAAGCAGTATCCCCACCAGCTCTCCGGCGGCATGCGCCAGCGTGTCATGATCGCCATGGCCCTGGCCTGCAAGCCCAAGATCCTGATCGCCGACGAGCCCACCACGGCTCTGGACGTGACCATCCAGGCGCAGATCCTGCACCTGATGAACGAGCTGAAGCGCACCACCGGCACGGCCATCATCTTCATCACCCATGACCTGGGCGTGATCAACGAGATGGCGGACGACGTGGCCGTCATGTACTGCGGCCAGGTGGTGGAGCGGGCGCCCGCGGAAGTCATCTTCCAGGACTGCAAGGAGAGCCACCCCTATACCGAGGGCCTGATGGAATCCATCCCCAGACTGGACACCGAGGCCGAGCGTCTCGACCCCATCCCCGGCGTTGTCCCGCACCCCCTGGCGCTGCCCAAGGGCTGCAAATTCGCGCCGCGCTGCAAATACTGCACCAAGAAGTGTCTCGAGGAAGAACCGGAGCTGATCCACGTCCACGACAATCAGCTCGTGCGGTGCTTCTATCCCAACAAGGAGGAACGGAACAGTGCCGAACACCAAGAAATTACTGTCAATCACTAATCTGAAGAAGTATTTTCCGGTAGCCAAAACCTCCATCTTCCAGAAGAACACGCTGTATGTGCGCGCGAACGAGGATATCACCATCGATATCTACGAGGGCGAGACCCTGGGCATCGTGGGCGAGTCCGGCTGCGGAAAATCCACCTTCGGCCGTGTGCTGCTGCAGCTCTATCCCCAGACGGCCGGCTGCACCCTTTACTACGGCACTACCCTGGACCGTCTGACCCCCGGCTATGTGGAGGATACCATCGTCCATCACGAAAAGTACCGCCGCAAGCTGAAGAAATCCACCGAGAAGTACGAAGAGCTCCACAAGAAGGTGGAGGAGGCCGGCGGCGAGGACGCGGCGGACTTCTATCTGCTGCAGTCGGAGCATCTGGCCAAGGGCGAGATGGAGACCGACGTCAGCAATCTGGTGAAGATCCTGGGCGGCTTCTATCCCTGTGAGGACAAGAAGGGCATCGAGCTGCTGCACAAGCAGTATGAGGCCTGCAAGAAGCGCAACGAGGCGGCGGAAAAGGTGCGCCTGCACCAGGTTGCATCCGAGCACTTCGACCAGGAGTACCAGGAGGCCGATCCCGACAAGAAGGCCAGACTGGAAAAGAAGCGTGCCGACGCCAGGGAGAAGCTCAGCGCCCTGCAGAAGGACGAGGCGGCTGCCCAGGACCAGGTGGACAAGATCACCGCGGAGCTGGAAGCCCTGCGCGCCAGCTATGGCAGCGACGAGCAGTTTCAGTACTACGAGGGCCTGCGTGACAACGGCGTGGACCTGGCCCGCCTGAAGTACGCCGAGATGCGCAAGCTGCGCAAGGACCTGCAGATCATTTTCCAGGACCCCTACTCCAGCCTGAACCCCCGCTTTACCGTGGGTCAGATCATCGAAGAGGGCCTGGTCACCCACCACTTCTTCCGCCACGGCTCCGCCAGAATGCGCGAGTATATCGTGGAGACTATGGAAAAGTGCGGCCTGCAGGAGTACATGCTGCACCGCTTCCCCCACCAGTTCTCCGGCGGCCAGCGCCAGCGTATCTGCATCGCCCGCGCCCTTGCCGTGCAGCCCAAGTTCGTGGTCTGTGACGAATGTGTTTCCGCCCTGGACGTGTCCATCCAGTCCCAGATCATCAACCTCCTCCAGGAGCTGAAGGAAAAGCAGAACCTGACCTACCTCTTCATCTCCCATGACCTGTCTGTGGTCAAGTTCATCTCCGACCGCATCGCCGTCATGTACCTGGGCAATATCGTGGAGCTGACCGACAAGAAGACCATCTTCAAGGATCCCCGCCACCCCTACACTGTGGCGCTGCTCTCCTCCATCCCCACCACCGATCCCGGTTCTGCGGACAAGGAGCGCATCATCCTGGAGGGCAATATCCCCAGCCCGGTGAACCCGCCCGACGGCTGCAAGTTCTGCACCCGCTGCTACATGGCAACGGAGAAATGCCGCCGCGTGACGCCGGAGCTTGTGGAGATCGAGCCGGGCCACTTCTGCGCCTGCCATTATCCCGAGCGGAAGCTGGGCGAGAACGGCGAGTACCTCTTTGAGATCAAGAAATCCACCAAGACCATCGCGGCCGAAAACGACGCGAAGGCCGCGGCCCAGGCCCAGGAATAAACCATGGAAGATCCTGAAAAGCTGGAACGGGAAGAGGACATGCCCGAGCTGGAGAAGAACGACACTCTGGCCATGTGGATCGCCGGCGTGCTCACGGTGGGCATCCCCATCGCGCTGGTGCTGATCGTTCTCGCAGGGCTCTTCATCCTGGTATTCAACTGAGGCCGGACGACTCCAGGACCTTGGGACAATTTGACAAAGAAAAGGGCGCTTCCTTCGGGATGCGCCCTCTCTTTATCTCGCATGGTTCAGAGCAGAGGAGGCGGAAGCAGGGGGCGGTACAGCCCGAAAAGCCCGGAAGATCCGGCAAAAACGGGAGAAAGCGCTTTTAGCGAAACAGAGAAATAAACGAAAAAAGAGCGGCGAAAAAGGACGGAAAACGGCCGAATCAGTCCCAGATAATACCAGTTACTGTCCGCTTGTTTGTGAGATTTCCACAAAAAGGACGGCTGAAATTTGGAGATTTGGAGAGGCGGACGAAAAGAAGTCCTTGAAATCAACGGCAGTGTATGCTAAAATCTATCCTGAAAAAAGTACATGAATTTACCGTATAAAAGTGTCGAAGGGCTGCGCGCCGGCTGAAAGCGCACTTTTGCCCCTGCGGGCGAGGGATCCGGCGAGGATCGATTGACCGCAGGGCTGCTGTTTTCTGTTCGTCCCGCCGGGAAGGCGATGGGAACGGAACACCGGTTTTTGCTTATTATTCGCAACAGCATTGCGATTAATAAAGAATAATTAGGAGGAAAAACCATGAAAAAGATTCTCGCACTGCTTCTGGCTCTGTGCATGATTCTTGCTCTGGCTGCCTGCGGCGAGACTGCTCCCGCCCCCGCTTCCCAGAACGAGGCCCCTGCGGAAGAGCCCGCGGCCGAAGCCGAGACCCCTGCGGAAGAGCCCGCAGCGGAGGAGCCTGCTGCCAAGGAGCCCGACACCCGTCTGGCTGCCGAAGCTTGGGAGTATGACCCCGCCAACTACTACGATGACTCTGCCGCCGTGTATGACAGCATCCTGGGCGAGTACTACGAGTACTACGAACAGGCTCTTGCCACCAGCAATGTCTCCGAGCGCTACGCTCTCGAGGCCATTGCCGAGGCCAAGCTGCTGAACGCCGCCATCATGCTGCCCACCACCACCAAGGGCGGCAACTACGCCATCACCCGCGTGGTCCCCAGAACCGCCAACACCACCCTGTGGGGCAACGACAGCGACCGCTTCCATGACGTTCTGGTCGCCACCGAGTTCCTGACCCCCGCTGACCGCGACACCATCAAGGCCAAGTGGGCTGAGCTGGCCGGCACCGGCGAGTTTGCCGCTTGGGTCGAAGGCTACCTGGCCGAGCAGGGCTATGAGCTGGTCGATCACTACGAGCTGGGCTACACCAGCGACCCCCAGACCTGGGACGGTCTGGCCACCTACCGCGCCGCTGACTCCGAGGCCATTGTCAACACCATTGACGGCCTGCTGGAGTACGACATCGAGAACGTGCAGCAGCCCGCTCTGGCGGAGAGCTACACCGTGAACGATGACTTCACCGTTTTCACCTTCACCCTGCGTCAGGGTGCCCAGTGGTCCGACTCTCAGGGCCGTGTGGTGGGCGATGTGACTGCTGACGACTTTGTCGCCGGTATGCAGCACCTGCTCGACACTCAGGGCGGCCTGGAAGGCCTGGCTGCCGACGACGGCGTTAAGATCGTCAACGCCGGCGCTTACATCAACGGCGAGATCACCGACTTTGCGGAAGTCGGCGTCAAGGCTCTTGACGACTACACCGTTGAGTACACCCTGGAAGAGCCCTGCGTGTGGTTCACCACTCTGCTTGGCTACAACCCCTTCTTCCCCCTGAACCGTGCCTACTACGAGTCTCAGGGAGGCAAGTTCGGCGCTGACTTCGACGCCGAGGCTGCCGACTACCTCTTCGGCAAGGATCCTGACCACATCGCTTACTGCGGTCCTTACCTGGTCTCCAACGCCACCGAGGCCAACACCATCGTCTTCACCGCCAACCCCAACTACTGGAACAAGGACAACATCAAGCTCCACACCATCACCTGGCTGTTCAACGACGGCTCCGATGACCTGAAGGCTTACAACGACGCCAAGGCCGGCGTGATCTCCGGCTGCGGCCTGAACACCGCCGCTGTCGAGGCCGCCAAGGCCGACGGCCTGTTCGACCAGTTCGCCTACATCAGCGACACCGACGCCACCTCCTACATGGCTTTCTTCAACGTGATGCGCAACCAGTTCGTGAACGTCAACGACGCTTCCGTGGGCGTTTCCCAGAAGACCATGGATCAGGCTGCCGTTTACAACGCCTTCATGCAGAACATCCACTTCCGTCACGCTCTGGCCACCTCCGTTGACCGCGGCACCTACAATGCCCAGTCCGTGGGCGAAGAGCTGAAGCTCAACAACCTGCGCAACTCCTACGTGCCCGGCAACTTCGTGCAGCTGCCCGAGGACGTCACCGTTGAGATCAACGGCGAGAGCAAGACCTTCGCTGCCGGTACCTACTACGGCGAGATCATGCAGGCTCAGCTGGATGCCGACGGCTTCCAGGTCACCGTTTGGGATCCCGCTGCTGACGCTGGCATCGGCTCCGGCGACGGCTTCGACGGCTGGTACAATCCTGAGTACTCCGCTGCCGAGTTCGCCATCGCTCTGGAAGAGCTGGCCGCTCAGGGCATCGAGGTTTCCCCCGAGAATCCCATCGTCATTGAGATCCCCTACGCCGGCAACAGCCAGCTCCGCACCAACCGTGCCAATGTTGTCAAGCAGAGCATCGAGGCTACCTTCGGCGGCTACGTCGTCGTCAACCTGATCGACTGCATCGACACTGCCGGCTGGCTCTACGCTGGCTACTACCCCGATTTCGGTTATGAGATGAACGCCGACTTCATGGACGTCTCCGGTTGGGGCCCCGACTACGGCGATCCTCAGACCTACCTGGCTACCATGACTCCCGCCCCCGGCGGCATGGTCAAGTCCTGCGGTATCTACTGATATCGCGTTCCTTCGCACAAGCAATTTCATAACGCAGCAAACAATGGTGAGAATGGGAGAAATCCCATTCTCACCATCGTGAACTATGGAGGAAACGACACGGTTCCCCGCAGAATCATGAAATATGGGCCTTGGCAGCCGTCCTGACGGGAAGCTGCGAGAGTTTGCCCATAGAGGAATGAGTGGTGCCATATGACTAAATACTTACTGCGTCGAATTCTACACGGGATTGTCTCCATCTGCATTGTGGTGGGCATAGTCATGATCATGATCTACTCCATGCTGGATCGAAATCAGATCTTCGCCTCCGACCCGCAGTACAGCAAGGTATCCAACAACGACAAGACCGTTTACAAGTACCGTACCTGGAAAGAGTACGGCTATATTGATTACATTACCTATTCCGATTATCTGCTGAAGCTTGTCGCGGACGGCACGATCGATCAGGAGACCTATGGCAAGGTCTCCACCATCGGCCGCAAGGCGGACAACGACAAGGACGAGGTCAAGGAGTATGTCGAGGGCTTTGCGGAATACTGCAAGGCCAACGGCTACACCGTGATCCGTCTGAATGCCATCATGCAGACGCCGAAGAAGGTCGCCCCCGGCGGTCAGGCCAAGCTTTTCGCCTATCGGGACAGACCGCTCTATCTGCGCCTTGTGAACTACTTCTCCCATCTGGTCACCGTGGATACCATCCACTCTGTGACCGATGACGTGGGGGAGCGCGGCCTGAGCTTTACGCTGCACGATCCGCTCTACGGCGGAGAAAAATTCTCTCCTGCCATTATGGGCAACGGGACCAGTCACAAGTATCTGCTTTACTGTGACGACAACTTCCCCTATCTGCATCAGAATCTGTTCAGCATCAACCTGGGCAAGTCCTACTCGGTGAACAAGAACATTGAGGTCACCACCACCATGACCAGGAGCCAGGGCTCCTTCGTGAGCAGACCGGTGACCTATCCCACCGGCCTCACCGAGATCAGCGCGGACGACCTGCACACCGCCATCTATCAGAGCGGCTCCCTGGAGGGCAACGCCATCAACAAGGACCGCTTCGTGGACAACTACACCAGCGTGCAGACCAACAAGAGCGGCATGTCCCGCATGGGATATTCCTTCACCATCGGCATCATTGCGGTGTGCCTTGCCTATCTGCTGGGCGTTCCTCTGGGCATCCTGGTGGCCCTGAAGAAGGACAAGCTGGTGGACAAGATCGGCACGGCCTACATCGTGTTCATCATGGCCGTCCCCTCTCTGTCCTACATCCTGATCTTCAAGGCCCTGGGCAACATGGCCGGCTTGCCGACCACCTTTATCATGGACTCTGCCAGCAAGCTCATGTTTGTGCTGCCCATCATCTCCCTGGCCCTGCCTTCCATCGGCAGCCTTATGCGCTGGCTGCGCCGCTACATGATCGACCAGATGAATTCCGATTATGTAAAGTTTGCAAGAAGCGGCGGTCTGTCCGAGCGTGAGATCTTCTTCAAGCACATCCTGAAGAATGCATCCATCCCCATCATCCACGGTATTCCTGCCGGTGTGCTGGGAGCTCTGGTAGGAGCCCTGATCACCGAGCGTGTGTACACCGTCCCCGGCGCCGGTGGATTGCTGACCCAGGCTATCGGTGCATATGATAACGGTGTTATCGTAGGTGTGACTCTGTTCTACGCATCCCTGAGCGTGGTATCCCTGATCCTGGGTGATGCCCTGATGAGTATCGTAGATCCCCGCATTTCCTACACCTCCAAGAGTCGATAAGGGAGGTGCAGAAGTTGAAAGAGAATGTTATGGAAAACAAAGAATTGAGAGATCTGAGCGAATTCGGTCTCACCGACGAAGAACTCTTCACACCGGTGGATCACAACGCTCTGGAATCCGAGAAGATCACGGCTCCCCGTTATTCCTACTGGAGATCGGTGTTCCGCGTGTTCTTCAAGAAAAAGGTTAATATCTTTATCCTTGCCCTGCTGCTGTTCATCATTGCCTTTACTTATATCTACCCCGCATTCACGGAGTATGACCGGTTCGGCAACCTGGCAGATGCTTCCGCAAAGCATTTGACCCCTTCCGCAGCAATCGCAAAATTTGGCATGAGCATCCATTGGATCTTCGGTACCGGTGCATCCGGACAGTCCACCTTCGATGCCATCTGGAACGGCGCACGGCTTTCCGTGTCCCTGGCACTGATCTGCGCCGCGATCAACATGACCATCGGTGTGCTCCTGGGAGCCGTTTGGGGATTCTCCAAGAAGTTCGATATGTTCATGACTGAGGTTTACAACATCGTTGCGAACGTACCTTACATCCTGCTGATCTCCGTGCTGATGCTGATCCTGGGCCCCACCTTCTGGACTCTGGTCTTCGCTATGACCATCACCGGATGGATTACCATTGCGTACTTCATCCGTACGCAGGTTATCATCATCCGTGACCGTGAGTACAACCTGGCTTCCAGATGTCTTGGAACCCCCATTACCCGCATCGCCACCAAGAACATCCTGCCTTTCATGACGTCCGTCATTGTGACCCTGCTGGCAACGGAGATCCCTTCCTACATCTCCTACGAGGTGTTCCTGGCATACATCCAGATGGGACTTTCCGAGACCACCCTGGGCCGTATGATCTACGAGGCAGAGAGCGCAATGGTCACCCCCGGATGGGAGTTTGAATTCTGGACCCCTGTGGCAGTCACCTCCATCATCACCGTCACCCTCTATGTGATCGGTCAGAACCTTGGTGATGCTTCCGACCCCAGAACCCATATGTAAGACATATCGAACGATAGAATAGATAGAAAGAATCGATACTATGGAAAACAAAAAGGTATTATTATCCATCCGGGATCTTGATGTAAAATTCCGCGTCCGTGGCCGTATCCTGACGGCTATCCGCGGCATCAACCTGGATATTTATGAGAACGAGTCCATCGCCATCGTGGGTGAGTCCGGTTCCGGTAAGTCCGTATTTACCAAGACCTTTGCCGGCATGCTGGATTCCAACGGCTACATTTCCAACGGACATGTGGTCTTCCATGATGAAGAGCTTGAGGACACCTATGTAAGACTGCTTCCTTCTGCGAGAAG
>JAEEGF010155245.1_pt1 | contig 16533 bp, 13 predicted proteins | sample 9134171 | NCBI WGS metagenome assembly JAEEGF01 (sample SAMN16246542, study PRJNA631951) | gut metagenome | biome: gut microbiome; feature: rumen; material: AP-attached | host: Bos | place: Iran: Karaj | collected 2018-10
CAGGTCATGTCGGCCCAGATCATATCCTGCTTGTTCTTGGAGGGCCACACGCTCCACCAGGCGGTCATACAGAAGATGTTGATGAGACCGGCCACGCCGTTGAACACATTGTGCCAGCCACCGTACTGCCATACGCCTTCGGAGGTGAGCCACCACTTGTTCCAGCCCATGATGGCGCTTTCAAAGTCGGAAGCGCAGGCGATGAGGATGTTGATGGCCACGATGATGAACGGGAAGGGCTTGAACCAGTGCTTGGCGCCGATGCCCCATTTGTATTTGATCATCATAAAGCCGATACAGCCGGCGGTGGCAGCATACAGCTTGGCATAGTGGAACCAGCCCTGCATATACACGTGGGTCTGGTTTTCCAGCGCCCACTGTGCACCGTTCCGGACACCGATCCAGATGGCCAGGAAGTAGGCGGTAAGGGCTACCGGAACAACGAGGAAGGTAATGATGCCGCCCAGTTTGGTGCGGCGTGCGAACTCATTCAGGAGAATGAGACCCAGCAGGACGACGATGAGCATCGCCCACTGCGGCAGGGCGTGAGCCCCATAGACTTGGAAAAACATAGTTTAGATTTAAATAGTTGGTTAAACTTCTATTTCTTTGATTTCTACTTCATTACCACGTAACAGCACGGTATCTTCGCTGCCGCAGTGCGGACAGGTGCGGCCGTATTCTACGGTGGGATATTCCTTGCCGCACGCGTTACACACGGTGACTGCCGGTAGGATGTTGCACCGGAGCTCGCAGCCCCGCAGGACATCCTCTTTGTCGGCGGCCCATCGCCAGCAGTCCGTCAGGTACTCGGGCACCACGGTGGACACTTCGCCGATATTCATCACCACGGCATTCACATGCTCCACACCATTCTCCAGGGCCGCCTTCTTGACGTCCCGGATAATGTAGAATACAATGCCCAGTTCGTGCATTACTTCTTCTTGAACAGAATCTTGCCCGTACGTTTGATCATATACGGCAGGATGCCGCTGAACTTGTCTTCGGACGTGCGCATCACGGAAGCCTCCGGATGTACGCGGTGCAGGTGGATGGCGTCGAAGCCGCACTTGGTGGTGCACACGCCGCAGCCGATGCACTTGTTCTCGTCCACCACGGAAGCGCCGCAGGAGAGGCAGCGGGCCGTCTCCTTGCGCACCTGTTCTTCGGTGAGCGTGCCGTGATACTCGGCAAATTTGCTCTTCACGGGAACCACGCCGGGAGCCTGGCGGGAACCGTTGTCGTAGCTTTCCACCAGGATGTTGCCCTTGTCCAGCTCGATGAACTGCCGGCGGTTGCGGCCGATGGTCATGTGGCCGTGCTGCACAAAGCGGTGCAGGCTTTCGGTGGCCTCCTTGCCGGCGGCGATGGCGTCGATGGCGAACTTGGGGCCGGTGAAGCAGTCACCGCCCACGAAGATGTCGGGCTCGGCCGTCTGGTAGGTGAGTTTATCGGCCACGGGATACACGCCGCGGAAGAATTCCACCTTGGTGTCCTTGAGGAGGTCTTTGAGGATGACGGTCTGGCCGATGGCGAAAATCACCATATCGGCCTCCAGCGTGATGAGCTGGGACTCGTCGTATTCGGGGGCGAACTTGTGCTCTGCGTTGAAGACGGAGGTGCATTTCTTGAAGACGATGCCGCTCACTTTGTCGGCGCCCAGCACTTCCTTCGGGCCCCAGCCGGGGTTCAGGACCACGCCGTCCTCGCGGGCTTCGGCGCGCTCTTCCAGGCTGGCGGGCATGATATCCTCGGTTTCCAGGGACAGCATGGTCACTTCCGATGCGCCGCTGCGTTTGGCTACGCGCGCTGCGTCAATGGCAACATTGCCGCCGCCGACAACCACTACCTTTCCGTTCACCTTCACCTTGCCGCAGTTGGCCTGGTGCAGGAATTCGATGGCCGTGGTGGTGCCGGGAAGCGTCTCTCCGGGGATGCCGGGCAGACGGCCGCCCTGGCAGCCGATGGCAATGTAGAAGGCCTTGTAGCCTTGCTCCCGCAGCTGGGCGATGGTGATGTCCTTGCCCACTTCCATGCCGGTGCGCACTTCCACGCCGATTTCCTTCATGATGTCAATCTCGGCCTTGATGACGTCCTTGTCCAGTTTGTAGGACGGGATGCCGTAACGCAGCATACCGCCGGGTTCCTCGTTCTTCTCGAAGACGGTGGGCTTGTAGCCCATGGTGGCCAGGTAATTGGCGCAGCTCATACCGGCCGGGCCGCCGCCGATAATGGCGATCTTCTCCTCCCAGCGTTCCTGTACGTTGGAGCAGATGTTCACCTCCGGAACAAAGCGGGTTTCGGCCTTCAGGTCCAGGTCCGCGAGAAACTTCTTGACCTCATCGATGGCGATGGGCTTGTCAATGGTACCGCGCGTACAGGCGTCTTCGCAGCGGCGGTTGCAGATGCGGCCGCAGACGGCGGGGAAGGGATTCTCTCGTTTGATGAGTTCCAACGCTTCGGTGTATTTGCCCTGGGCGGCCTTCTTCAGGTAGCCCTGAACGGCAATGTGGGCCGGGCAGGCGGTCTTACAGGGAGCCGTACCGGTTTCGTAGCAGTTGATGCGGTTGTTGTCCCGGTAATCCTCGTCCCACTTGTGCGGGCCCCAGGCGGTGGCATCCGGCAGTTCGTGCTTGGGATAGGTCAGGGGACCGTTCTTGGTGCACAGTTTCTGGCCCAGTTTCACTGCGCCGGCGGGGCAGTACTCTACGCAGCGGCCGCAGGCCACGCAGTTGTTGGGGTCTACCTCGGCCACATAGGCGCTGCGGCTCATATTGGGCGTATTGAACAGCTGGCTGGTGCGCAGGGCGTTGCAAATCTTGACGTTGCAGTTGCAGATGGCGAAGATCTTGCCCTCGCCGTCGATATTGGTCACCTGATGCACAAAGCCGTGGTCCTCGGCCTTTTTGAGGATGGCTATGGCTTCGTCGTAGGTGATGTAGTGGCCACGGCCGGTCTCGGCCAGGTAATCGGCCATATCTCCCACGCCGATACACCAGTCGCGGTAGTCGTCGGCGCAGCCTTCGTCCAGCTTCTTGCGGCCGTAGCGGCAGCTGCAGATGCCCACGCCCAGATGGCCCTCATAGCGCTTGAGCCAGTAGGAAATGTGCTCTATGTCAACGGATTGGTTCTCCATGGAGATGGCTTTCTCTACGGGAATCACGTGCATGCCGATGCCGCTTCCGCCCATAGGGACCATGGGGGTAATCTTTTCCAGGGGGAGGAAAGTCATGCGCTCGAAGAACATGGCCAACTCCGGATGCTTGTCCATCAGTTCCACGTTCATGTTGGTGTACTCGGCCGATCCCGGAACGAACATAGGCACCCAGTAGATGCGAGCTTCGCGCTCGAAGGAGGTGCCGGGGATCGGGCCGTCCTTGGTGTATTTATCCCCGTAGTCGTATTCCAGCATACCAAACCAGGCCAATTTGTCCAGCAGCTCCTGGAATGAGGCGTCGTCGGGGGTGTAATGCTTCTTGTCATTCCAGGCCTTGAGTTCGGCGAAGGGATGATGCTCCCGCACCTTGAAGAAATTGCCGGGAAGCATGTCCAGCAGCAGGTCCAGCGAGGCTTCGCGGGTTACCGCATCCATCTCGTCCTCGAAGATGCAGGCCAGGCCCCAGTATTCCGGGGCGTCCGTGTCCATCTTGATTTTGCCGGGAATGCGGTCCGTGACGTGGCGGACCAGTTTCAACAGTTTCGGATTCGGGTTTTTGTCCCCCTTGTGCTTGGGAACAAATTTGGTGGACATTTCGGGCATGGTATATCAGTTTTTCCAGTTATTTACTTCGTTCAGGAGCCAGTTGGCAAAGGCGTCCACGCCCTCGCCGGTTTTGGCGCAGATGGGAATCACCTGCGCCTTGGGATTGCGCATATGGATGTACTCCTTGCACTTTTCCAGGTCAAAGTCAAAGTAGGGGAGCACGTCCATCTTGTTAATCACCACTACGTCGCAGATGGAGAACATCAGCGGGTATTTCAGGGGTTTGTCGTGGCCTTCGGGGACACTCAGGATCATGGCGTTCCTGCAGCTGCCGGTGTCGAATTCGGCGGGGCACACCAGGTTGCCCACGTTCTCCAGGATCACCAGGTCCACATCGGCCATATTCACGTTGTCCAGGCCCTGGCGCGTCATTTCCGCATCCAGGTGGCACATGCCGCCCGTGTGCAGCTGGATGGAGGGAATGCCGGTGGCTTCCTTGATCTTGACGGCGTCTACGTCGCTGTCGATATCGGCCTCCATCACCGCCACGCGGATTTTGTCCTTGATGCGGTTGATGGTCTGGATGAGCGTGGTGGTCTTGCCGCTTCCCGGCGAGCTCATCAGATTCAGCAGATACACCCCTTTGCGCTTCAATTCCCCGCGCAGTGCATCCGCATCCTTGTCATTATCCTCGAAAATGCTTTTTTTGATCTCGATGATTTTTACATCATCCATATGTGGTCAGGTTATCAGTTGTAACTACGAAGATAGCAAAAAAAATGTAACTTTGCATCATTACTTGCCGATACCCCATGTTTATCCCTCTCATAGGCAGTTTACTGTGCAGCGCAGCCTTTGTGACTGCGGAGCCCGCCTATGCGGTGAAGGTGGAACAGGACGTGGTGTACGGCACGGCCCAGGGTTATTGGACAGAGGCTCCGGAAGGATTCTGGCGCCTGAACCCCTACCTTTTCAAGCGCCAGAACAGCCGCCACACACTGGACCTGACCATGGACATTTACCTGCCGGCCGATGACGACTCCTCCGACGCCCGCCCCTTGATAATGATGATGCACGGCGGCGCCTTCCTCTTCGGGAGCAAGACCGAGACCGGCCAGGTGGAATGGTGCCGATACTTTGCGTCGCTGGGCTATGTGGCGGTGTCCATCGACTACCGCCTGGGTTTTCCCCTGGATAAAACGGATGCCCTGCGTGCCGAGAATGAGGCCGGGGAAGATGCCCGTATGGCCCTCCGGTATCTGCTGACCCGGGAGGACTTGCGCATCGATTCCGCCCGTTTATACCTGGCCGGAACCAGTGCCGGCGCCGCCATGGCGCTGGCCGTTGCTTACGGTACCGATGAATTTCAGGGCCGGGTCAGGGCCGTTGCCAATCTCTGGGGCTTTGTGCACGATCTGGATATCCTGGAAAACGCCTGCGTGCCCATCCTGTCTTTCCAGTCGGAAAAGGATCCGGTGGTGCCTTACAGAGAGGGCCGTCCCATAATGACCGCGTATACCTACGGTACGTGGGCTATTCACCAGAAGGCCACAGCTTTGGGTATTCCTTCCCAGCATCATCCCTGCCCGGAGAAAGGGCACCGTCTCCATCTGGACAAAGCGGGGGCGCTTACCCCTATGTTTTATGAAATCCGGGATGCGATGGCCAGTTTCTTCGCTAAATATTGACCAGTCCGTCGGCCACCGCGTGGGCTACACATTCCACAATGCTGTCCAGGCCGAATTTGGTCTTGATGCGTTCCTTGTAGCTGTCCACCGTGTTCAGGGAGATATCCATGGCCGATGCAATCTGGGTGTTGCTGTAGCCGGAAGTGGTGAGCTGCAGCACCTCCAGTTCGCGGGCCGTGAGGCCCTGGGGCTTGCGCGCTTCCATATTTTCCTCGCCGCCGAACAGACGGGTGATCCGGGCGGCGTCCAGGGTTTCCCCGAAAAAGAGACACTTGCCGTCGGCCACATCGGCGACGGCCTTCACGATGGAATCGGGGGAAGAGTCCTTGGCCAGATAGGCGCAGGCGCCGGAGTTGATGGCCTTGAGGATATAAGCCGGCTTCTTGTAGTGGGACAGGACCATCGTGCGCACGGTGGGGAAGGCTTCCCGCAGGATGCCCAGGAGCGTGAGGCCGTCGGTCTCAGATTCCAGCGTGATGTCCACCACGGCCACATCTGTTCCGGGATGTGCGTTAAGATAAGCCACGGCGGCCCCAGGCGTAGCCACGGAGTCCACGGATGCAAAGTCTTCCCGGGCCTTCAAGGCCAGCTTGAGTCCCATCACAAACACGGCGGAATCTTCAATGAGCAGTACGTTTATCATAAGTCAATCGTTATTTCCAGTCCTCCTTCGGGCCTGTTTTGCATATGCATGGTGGCCCCCATCTTGTCCAGCAGTTCCCGCGTAATCACCAGGCCCAGCCCGTGCCCCCACTGGCGGTCTCCCTCCTGCAGGCCGGGGCCTTCATCGGCAAGGACGATGCTGTTTCCGCGGGCGCTCAGGACCACTTTCCCGTCTGCCGGGGTGGCCTTCACGGCATTGTCCAGCAGGTTGCGCAGGCAAGTCAGAAGCATATTGCGGTCTGTGACCACGCTCAGTCCTTCCGGGATGTCCACTTGGACGATGCCGCCTCCCCGCAGGGGTGCAATGGCTTCCCGGGCCAGTGCGGCCAGGTTTTCCTCCCGCATCACCGGCTCCAGCATCCCCTTCTGGTTCAGGGACCACAGCAGCAGGTTTTCCAGCAGGGCCGATGCATTGTCGGCCGACTCCGACAGCGCCCGTATCCCCTCTTTCAACTGCTCGGGAGACAGGGAATCGGCCTGCTCCAGCAGTTCCCGGGCCAACATCCGGTTGCCGGAGATGGGGTTTCTGAGGTCGTGGGACACGATGGAGAAGAAGCGGTTGCGTTTATCCAGTTCAGCCATCAGCAGCCGGCGCTCCCGCAGCCGCATGAAGGTCCACACGCCCGCCGCCAGCGCCAGCAGGTACAGGAGCAGGAAGGGCCAGCGAAGCCACAGGGGCGGCGGCACGCGCAGGTTTTGGAGGGCCGATGTCCCCTTTTCCCATCGGCCGAAAACGTCCGATGTCTGCTCTTCCAGCTTATAGCGTCCGGGGCGCGTATTGTCCGGGAGACCCGGGAAGCGTCCTTCGATCCACGGTCCTCCGTTCAGGCGGTAACGGTGATTGAGAAGCGGGGCCAGAAGCAGGTTGTCGGTGGCCCGGACGGCCAGGAGGCTGTCGGGGTGGAAGACGGCCGCCCCTTCCGGTCCGCCGAAGGCCAGACGTCCGTCGGAGAGCGTACAGGCGGCCTTTTCGCCGTATACGTCGGAGGGGAAGCCCAGGTCCTTTTTCGCCACGCCGATGCTGCCGTCGGTGTCCACGAAGTACAGGCCGTCCTCCGTCCCGGCCCACAACCGGCCTTTGGTATCGGCCTTCACGGACTGCACCAGCATCCCGTCCAGGCAATGGGCTCCGGAGGGGCTCCACAAACCGCTTCGGGTCGCGGCCCACAAGGTGCCGTCGGGGGTGAGGCACAGGTCTGTGACGTAGTCGTCGGGGATGGTGGAGTTTTCCTTATAGTATTTGGTGACCAGGCCGGTTCGGGCGTCTATGATGTTGAGCCCGGCCTGGGTGGTGGCATACACCAGGTTGCCTTCCCGGTCTTCGATGAGCCGGCTGCCCAGGCGGGAACTGACGTAGATATTGGAATCTACCTGCGGGGACGGGTAGCGGAAGGGGCTCAGCCAGCGGGCGGGAAGGGCTTTGCCCGCCTTCCGGTCCCACTGGTTCAGGCCTACTCCCTCCCAGGTGACCACCCAGAAGCGCCCGCGGCTGTCTTCCAGGAAATCGGCAATCCAGTTGGCGCCGTCGTAGCTGTAGGAGGCCGACGGCCACTGCTCCTGCGGGGTGGGGCCCGTGAGGCGGTCTTTATGCATGCGGCCGTCCTTCCAGACCTCCCAGCCGGTGTTGTTCCAGAGACCCACGTAAACCGTGCCGGAACGGTCTTCGTACAGGCTGGAAATGCGTTTTTCGGCCGTTCCTATCCAGATTTTTCCGGTATGGTCTTCCAGGAGGGCCGTGACGTTTGCGTCCGTGAGGGTTTGCACCTGCTGCAGCGCCGGGCTCAGGACAGAGAGGCCGTTGTCTCCTCCCGTCCAAAGGTTGCCCTGGCGGTCTTCGAAAATGCAGTAGAGCTCTGCTGAGGTGGTTTTGCAAACCTTCGTTTCTTCCGGTTTGTCCGTATTCACCAGGGCCAGGCCGTAGGAGCCTGCGGCCCATAACCGGCCCCCACTGTCTGTGAGAAGGCGGGCGTGGGAGATGGGGAGGCGGCCTTTTGGCGTGAGCGTCCCTTCCTGATAGGTATAGAGGATGGAGGTGTGGTCGTCGAAGACATAGAGGGAGCCGCCGGCTTCGGCCAGGCTGCCGGGGCAGAAGCCGCTGTCACCGAAGGGGTGGATGACCTCCGGATGCGTTCTGTCGGCCACGTACTGCATGCGCACCAGCCGCCCGGCCAGCCACAGCTTTCCGTCCTGGGCTTCGTAAATCTGGAAGTAGGGATAATCCCCTTCGTGGTCCCGTTTGTCGTAGGAACAGCGGGCGAGTTCCTCAATGCCGTCTTTGTAGGTGAGTTTGAGAAGAAGGGTGTCTCCCACGGTGGCCCACACGTTGCCGTCGGAATCGGTCGTCAGGGCACGTATAAGTCCTCTGTGGCCCTGAATGAATGCATCTTTCACTTTGACGCAGATGCCGTCCGCCGTCCCCATCCACAGTCTGTCGGCCTTATCCACGGCCAGCGCGTTCACCCGGCCGAATTCCTTACGGGTTTCGAACTTTGTGCCGTCGAACTGGCAAAGGCCGTTGCGGGTTCCCACCCAAAGGGCACCGTGGGCATCCTGTGCCAGCGCATAAATGCTGTTGGACGGAAGACCGTTGGCGGCGCCGTAGTTCACAAACCGCATCTCCTGCGCCATCGCCGGCCAGGAAAGCAGCATCAGAAGTATGACAGCCAGTCTTTGCATCCATCACAAAGATACTGTATTTGCGGGGGAAAACAATCGGCACAAACGCCCTTGTGGTGAAATCCACCACAAGAATAATCGGCGGAAGATGTAACTTCGCAAAAAAGAATGCTAGAATATCGCGATATGAAAAAATTCATCCTGTTTGCAGCCGCTGCGCTGCTGCTTTTTACCGGCTGTAAGGAAAAACGGTATTTTACCACAGTGACTTATGGGGAAACCTGGTTTGCCCATATCGGATTCGATGATGATTCCTCCGTGAATTTCATGGTGGTGCCGGATGTCCTGTATGCGGGAACGGATACATCGTCCCGCTACAAAATGATGTTCTACCTGCCGGATGGCTGGGACGACACCTATCCCATTTTCTTGGACAGGTACGTACCCCTTGAAGATGATTTCAGTCAGCCCTGGCAGGCCTATCAGGGCGCTCCTGTTGCCGAGGCCGCCCTGCATGAAGGCTCTATGATCGTGGTCCTTGTGGCCTACGACGAGTGGACAGCCATTCCGGACATCCTTCTGGCCGAAGATTTCCTTAAAAAGAACGACGCCGACCTTCCCGGAGACAGTAAGAATATCCTCACTGCAGCATATTTTGATTTTGAATAAACGCCTATGAAAAAGATTACCACATTCATTGTAACACTATTCCTGGCAGTACTTTCCTATAGCGCCTGTGCCCAGGAAGCCCCCAAAGCGGTAGACCTTGGCCTCAGCGTCCAATGGGCCGCAGAAGACACCCTCCCGGAAGCCGATATTCCGGATGGCTGGAGACTGCCCACCCTGGCGGAAATCCGCGAACTCCGGGAAAACTGCACGCAGGGCGGTGAAGAAAAAGACGGGGAAGAGTGGATTCTGTTCACCGCCCAAAACGGCAACAGCGTCTCCTTCCTCTATCCCATAGGAAGCCGTTCGGCCCGGTCGTTCAGCATTGTCGGCTCCGACGGCTGCTACGTCAATGAAATCATCCTGAACCCGTTGCTTAAAGCAGAAGACCGTGACGGCTACTTCACCTGGGACCAGCTGGGCCGTACCGGTATGGGCGAAAGGAAATATCCCGTCCGTTTGGTGAAAGAATAAAGCGTATCAACCGCGGAATTTGCTGGGCGTAAGGCCGAAACGCTGCCGGAACAGGTGGCGGAAATTGGCAAGGGAAAGGCCCACGGTGCGGGCGATTTGGGTAATGGTCATCTCCGGATGCTCTGTAAGAAGTTTCTCGGCTTCCTGCAGGCGGATGGTGTTGATGTAGGCGGGGAAGGACTGTCCGTAAGCATACTGGGACAGGATGGCGTTCAGGTGCTGCCGACGCAGTCCGAAGCGGAGCAGGATGTCGCGCCGCTGAAGCGTGTTGTCGGCATACAGCCGTTCCTCGCGGATGGCTGTATCAATGGCCTGGAACAGATCCTGGTCGGTAGGGCGCTTTCTTACTCTATTGCTTTGCATCGGCCTGTAAACTTGGCGTCCAGTTCTATTTGAAGACGTTTGAAGCGCAGATCTCCGTTCACCTGGCAGCCCGATTTAAGCGACAATGTTTCTTTTACCAGGAAAGTGCCGCTGTTCATTTTGCCGCCGAAGTCCACGTCGTTGCCAATGATATCACCGTCCACAACGCCTTCCACTCCCACCACCAGACGACCTTTGGTTTCCAGCTTGCCTTCGAAGCGGCCGTCAAGACGAACATCATTGTCTGTAGATAATTCACCTTTAAAGAAGGCACCTGCAGCGATACGAGTCACTTCGTTTATGTTCGCATTGTTTTCCATGCTTCGTGTTTAATTATTCGATTTTTTTCAAAAATAACACGAAAAGTGGCTGCTACAGCCCAGTATTAGGGAAAAGTTTGGTCTGACGGACCAAACTTTTCCCTAAATGGACCAAGATTTTACTATTGTGGTGGGTATTTCAGCGCATGGTGTCGCGGTATTCGGCCGGCGACATGCCATAACGCTGCTTGAACTGAACACGGAAATTGGGCAGGGCAAGACCCACGGCTTCAGCGACGGCCGATATGGTCATCCCGGGCTCTTCCCGCAGCAACCGTACGGCTTCATCCAGGCGGATGCCATTGATATAGGAGGGGAAGGAAGAGCCGTTGGCAAAGGCGGCCATCAGGTCGTTCAGGGTTTGCCGACGCAAGTTGAAGCGGTCCAGGATGTCCTGCCGCTGTAGGCTGGGATTGGCATAGAGCCGCTCTTCGCGTATGGCGGTATCGATGCTGCGGAACAAAGCCTCGTCCTTGGCCGAGGGCCTCTCCGCTTTGGCCCCGTCAACGGATTTCTTTTCGGCCTGTTCATTCATGAGCCTGGCCAGGGCGCTGTTTTTTTCGGCAATACGCCTGCGCTGACGTGCAAAATATACAGACGTCAGGGCTGCCAGCACAAAGAGCACCAGTATGCCGATGATAACGCTGTCTTTCCTGCGGGCATCGGCCTTGGCGGCGGCAATCTCCATCTCCTGTTCCTTCTGGTGGTACTTGGCAGCATACTCGTGCGCCTGGCTTTCCCGCAACTGACTTTGCAGTTGGTTGTTCAGGACACCCCAGCGCTCCAGGTAGGCCGAGGCTGCCTTGTAGTTTCCTTTGGCCGCGGCGGCTTCGGCTTTATTATGGAGGATTACAGCGTAGTCGGAATTAAGGGTGTCGGCGCCCATCCGGCGTTCCACTTCGTCATTGACGGCCGTCAGTTTGTCCCACTCTCCCAGTTTTTTCCACGCCACAGAGATCATCTTGCGGCCGCCGAAGGAGTGACTATAAGCGGTATTCTCGAATAGGGCGGTGTATTGTCGGGCTTCCTTTAACTGTCCTGCCTGTGCGTGGGCCCGGGCCAGGAAGCCCAGGGCTTGCGCCCGGTAGAAAGCACAGTAATTGGCCCGGTCCTCCGGAATGGCGGGCAGGCGGAAGCTGTCCTCGGCATAGTCCTGCGGGCGGCTTTCGTAGTCCTTAATCTTGTCCAGGATGGCCTGGGCAAGTGGTACCATTTCCAGGTATTCTCCCCGCTCTTCCAGTACATTGATCTTGCGCTTGACGGCCACAATCCAGGAATCCATGCGGTCTACGCTGGGGCGGGTATTGTCCGAGAGGGCCTCGATGGCTTCGTCCAGCTTTTGTACGCCCTCCTCTTCCCGGCCGATGAAGGCGAGTATGCTTCCTATTTCTGCCTCCGTTCTCAGAGCCTCCGTCTCATATCCCATCTTTCGGTTCAGCTCCGCTATCTCAATGGAATACTTGATCCAGTTCTCGTAATCTTTCCGGATGCGGTATGCGCCCGTGAGGACTCCCAGGATGTTTAGCCGCACATCGGCGCTCTCCTTCGTCTGGGCGTTGGCTTCCGGCCGTTCCAGCAGGTTCAGGCACAGCTGGATGGCCTTTTCCTTCTGCGGATCATCCACCGAGCGTCCATACACCGTCGCGCGCAGGAAATCGGCCGTAAAGGCGTCCACATTGCCCACCACCTGGGCGGAATCGATGATGACCAGCGCACGCTCCGGGTCCTTCTGATACGTGAGCATGGCCACCTGTTCCGTGTACAGGCTGTCGGTATCCCGGAAGATATGTGATTCCGGGCGGCTGTGCTGCGAACACGCTGCGGCCACGATGACAAAAAGGATGGTGAACGCCTTCTTCATAAGTCTTTTTGATTGGATATACGAAGATAGGCATTCCTTCCGACTCCACCACGCCCGGCATGATACAAATTTGGTCCGTAGCGGACTTATTCCAGCATCAGCAGGCGGTCCCGGTTCGGTCCCGGCCCAGCTTTTTCATGTTTAAAAGCTATCGATTGGCTTTTTTGAATAGATCGGCCTTGAAACTCTTTTCGATTACTTTGCCAATACAGGTGTCCGTTGCCCTGAAGCCGTTGAACATGGTGGCGTCGGCTTGTTGGGTTTTGGCTTTCCAGAGTTCCTGACCATCCTTGTCCAGCACGGAAGGCGTGAGCCAGGTGCGGGGGCTGTTGAAGACCATCTTCTTTTTGGCTTCTACCTTGAGGATGAAGTCGGCCTCTTCGGGTGTGGCAACGCTAATCCAACCTCCGGCATTGACCAGTTCCCGCGTTACATCCTCGATTTCGTCGTCAGGAATGGGATGGTCTTTGTCGTTGACCAGTTGGAAATACACTTTGTTTCCCGGGGCAACTGCCTCTGAAAGCGTAGTCTGGGCAAGGGCGTTGGTGCCCAGCAGGCCCAGAATCATGATGAAAAAGAAACGGATACTTTTCATGGAGATACTGTATTAGTGTTATTAGTTAATCGTCCTGCAGTTCCATACTGCCGTCGTTGACAAAGGTAGCAAAATATTTGATTTTTCCGTCTCATGGCGGATTCCGCCACAAGACGGTCATTTGAAAAGGATAACTTTGCAGAAAAACAGAACGCGTATGAAAAAGATTCTTTCACTTGTTTTGGTCATTTCGGCATTTGTCCTGCTTACCGGCATGGTATCCGGTGACCGGGATTGCTCCCGTTGTGACGGCACGGGTAAGATTACCGACAACTGTTCCTTCTGCGGTGGACGTGGCTGGAGGGACTGCTCTCTCTGCAATGGACAAAAGAGCCTTCGCTGTACGGTCTGCGGCGGAGCTGGGAGTTATGCCTGCCCTCACTGTCACGGCCGGAATGACGAATGCCGATATTGCGGCGGCGAAGGTACCATCAAATGCGACCGCTGTTCCGGAACAGGCTCCATCAACTGCACCAGCTGTGGTGGCGCCGGCAACCAGCCGTGCAGTCAGTGTGGCCAGACGGGTATCAAAGAGTGGACGTGCCCGGACTGTCGCGGGACGGGTAAAGTAGATGATTGACAGTTGCCCGTTTTTGCTAATTAGCAAATAATGAGCGAGTTACATCTTTTCCTCCGGGCGTTTTCACCCGGAGGAAATGTTATATATGCCTAACTGTCAACAGTTTAGCAAAAACGGCCAAATTGATTAGAATTCCCGTTGCCATTGTTGCGGCCATCGCCACCTTCGCCGCCGTCCAGGAAGGGCATTTCATCAGGACGAAGCAAGTTTAAGTGAGTATTACCAGATATACGCCCTGTTTTCCGGGGGTAGGTATAGGACCTTGTTCCGGTCTACCTCATACAAATCGTACCACAGGTCTGTATTCATTACGACACCGTTGACGCGAAGACGGGCGCATGAGTGTGCGTCTTGTTCCTTAAGAAGAGCCAGTTTCTGGTCACTGTACTGCACACACCATACGTTGGCATAGGACTCGTAGAACTTCTTCAGCTGTTCCCGGTAGGTGTCGCCCGTGTACCCGTTGGCCGTCAGATAGGCCTGATAGGCATCCAGGACGGTGAGGAAACCGCCCAAATCGGCGATGTCTTCCGTCTGGGTGCGTTCACCTCTTCCATATTCGCCGGGGAGGCGCACCGGATCCATTTCCAGATGATTGTAGCAGCGTACCAGAATATCCCGGCGGTCCTCGAACGCCATTTTGTCGGCTACCGTCCACCAATTGCGCTTGTAGCCGTCTTTGTCGTATTGGGCGCCCAGCGTATCAAACCCGTGGGTGAATTCATGGCCGATGGTGACCAATGCGGCATACTCGTAGGCCAAGCTCACGTTCTCTGGTATGAGGGGCGGTAACAGGAATCCCGGAAACATAAAGATGCTGTTACACTGCGGGTTGTACATGGCGTTCACCAGGGTGAGATCCGTGCTCACAATTTTCCCATCGCTGTTGGTCCTGTTCTGCAGCATCTGATAGGTAAATTCGTCGTTCCCTCCTATCAAATGCCCTTTGACGGCCGCCAGGCCGCGGTTGTTGTGGTGGATGGCTTCCACCAGCGTTTCGCAGTCGGCCAGTTTGGCCACTCCGTCCATATGCCACTGGTCCGGATATGCTACATAAAGCCGGCATGCGTCCAGCTTATCCAGGGCATTGCTGCGGGTGGTTTCGCTCATCCAGGTTACCTTTTGGATGCGCTCGCGCAGAGATGACTTGATCTCCCGGGTAATGTTCAGGTACTTTTCCTTGACCTGGGCAGATACATACCGCTGAATCAGTTGATAAGACAGCGTGTAACACAGGGACACACGGGCGATGGAGAGCACCTGTTCGTTCCGCTCCCCGTATTTTTCGTAAGCGCCCATACCGTCCTGCATTATCTGCCACAGTTCTTCCACGTCCTTATCTTCCAGTCCGTTCCAATAGTCGGTCATGGAATCATCCATCACAAAGAGGGTGGGGTCCAGGCCCATTCCTTTTACTATGAGTTCATAAGCCGGCGGCAGGGAAAGGAGTGACTTTACCTCCGGGACTTCGTCCCCGGGCTCATCGGCCTCTTGGGGCTCCTTTGGAGCTTTCTTGATTATAGGCGGAATAATGGCGCCCATCAGTTTCCCGTTCACCCGCACGATGCGGAACGTGGCCGACAGGGGGTCTGGCCAGGGCATGATGCCGTCTGCAATCATTTTTCCCATGGTGGTGAAAGCTGCCTCCCGGGTTTGCGGCTGGGGGAAACGAACTTTCAGCGCAGCCATATACTGCTGTACTTTCTCCGGGTCGTCTCGCTCCAGGGCTGCCAGGGCATAGAAGCGGCTGATGTCAGGGTTGGAGGTCTTAAGCTCCTCCACCCGTTGTTGCATGGCAGCTTCGGCCCTGTATATACCACCCGTGGTGCCCGATTCCGGGATGGCCGTATTCTGGATCCACGTGCCGTTGCAGTAGTCAAAAAAGCTGTCTCCAGGATTGACGGAACGGTCCTTGTTGGCCTCAATGGCCTCCGGAAGCGGCAGCGGATCCTGGGCCGACGGCTTCGCCTGTTCGTCCTTCTGACAGCCCGCCATCAGAGCCAGGGCGGCAAAGAAAACACACCAATTATACTTCATGGCCCAAAGATAATATAATGTCGTTAAATGACGCTCAAAACAGAAGCATGTGGTCAAATAAACGGGGTTTACTGTCTTTTGTAGTTCTTTGTTGTCCATGATGCGTCCGTTTTAAAGTCCAAATATAAAAAAGTTTCAGCAAACTGCTGAAGCTTTTAGAGCTTTGTGCCTCGGGCGGATATAGCTGTATCGGTGGCTATCTTGTATTCTTGGTGGCTATCGAATATCCTATCTTTCAATAAGTTGATAGATTACAGTTTTGCCTTGAGCCGCTGGCGTGCTTTGGTAACGGAGGCAGGGGAGATTCCCAGCAGGATGGCCTGCTCCGATACGGAGAACTGCAGGTGCGAGAGAATATAGGTGCGGATATCGCCCTTTGTCAGATCGTTATGCGTTTCCCGGAGAGATTCGGGCCTGAAGTCTGATGAATTTCGGAGCATCCGTTCCAATTCGGCCCATTCTTCATCCTGAATGTAGCGGGGCTTGGCACGAAGCCCCTGGAGCAGATGATTCTGCCCCACGAGCGCCTGCATGATCACATAGGAATCCAGTTCACCGGCAGGCCCCTCTCCGGCGTTAGGGACGAATCCTTCCCGCGCATCGTTTCCGGCGTGGATGACCATCAGGAAGGCCCTGACATTCTTACCCAGGATTTCACTCACCTGCGGGATGGTTAACTGGCCCCCGCCGCAGGTGCAGGTTGAGGCAAGCCCCAGTGCCACCAGAACGAGTTGATAATAAATCATTTCAGCCTCGTCCACTTGCAGGCCGAAGGTCTCTGCGATGGCCGAAAGGCTCTCCGCCTTAAAGCCGACATAGGCATCGATGTACTCTTTATAAGAAGTGGGCGGCATCTTCGATTCCATAATCATGGAGAACAGCTGCGGCTCGTCCATGGCGAACCAGATAAGGGCTATCCCGAAGCCCTTGAACGGAGGGTTGAGGGCAAAGCCTTCTCCTACGCGCT
>JAEEGF010846896.1_pt1 | contig 16532 bp, 13 predicted proteins | sample 9134171 | NCBI WGS metagenome assembly JAEEGF01 (sample SAMN16246542, study PRJNA631951) | gut metagenome | biome: gut microbiome; feature: rumen; material: AP-attached | host: Bos | place: Iran: Karaj | collected 2018-10
ACGGCGAACAGCGCTATAAGCCCGCACAGGGGGTACAAAAGGTCGTACTGCCCTTCGGTTATAACGTCGTTCACCACCATTTTTGTAAGTCTCGGCACGATAAGCCGGGTGATTATGGCGAACACTTCCAGCGACAGCGCCAGCGTCATCTGGGCTTTATAGGGCCTGAACAGCCGAAGCATCCTGCCCATGTTCCCGTGCATAGCCGTCACCTCCCATCCAGCGGGTATTGTACCCGCCCATTGTTATGAACAAAGGGCTTTTATGCTATGGCTTTGTTGAGTTTGAGGCCGCCTGCGGGCGGAGTTGACACGGCGGGGAAAAGTGTCTATAATTCCTTACAGGTCAAGAGCGAAACTGCCGGCGTCCGTCCGGAAAAAGGGAGGCTTACCATGAGAAAACTGCTCGCAATACTTGTCGCGCTCGCGCTGTGCCTGCCCGCCTTCGCGCAGGAGATCGACCCTGAAAAGGGCGTGTTCGTGCTGATGAACATCCCCTATTCCATGTTCTACGAGGAGGAGACCACCGTCGGCGCGTATGACTCCGTGTCCTCCGCCACGAAGCAGAAGTCCCGCAGCATGGATTATGCGGGCGGCTCCTTCCACATGACCCCCGACGGCGCCTACATAACCGGCATAGTGTTCCCCGTGTACGTGGAGGACGAAAGCTGGCTGGCCGCCTACGGCGGAGACGAGATCACCGACGATTCCTCCGTTAGCATAACCACCACCATAGACGGCGTGACCTCCACGACGGTGTACAAAGGCGCGGAGGCGCTGTTCGAGGCCTTCCCCTTCTCCTATTACCGCCTAAGCGAGATCCCCAAGGTGTACAAGGTGCTGGACGGGCTTAACTGCCACTTCGGCCCCTTCGTGGGCCCGGTCATATACATCGAGGGCGACGTGAAAGTCATAGAAGATACCTACGCCAAACTGGCGCTCCGGGTCACCGGCGCGGACGAATACTTGCAGAACGAGCACATCCGCGGCCTCGTGCTGGAAGAAAAAGAGGGTGAAAGAGCGGGGCTTGAGCACCTGAAGAACATCTGGCTCAAGACCACCCTGGGCCTGAACCCCGAGGAGGACATCTACCTCGTCATGGCCGGCAAAACGCTGGTCGGAGTCGAGTTCTACACACTGGAAGCGAAGTACGTGGTGAACTGCGAAACGGAACTGCCCGCGGAATAAGCATCAGTCCTTCCGCACAAACACAGGCGCCGCCGGGTCAAACTATGGCGGCGCCTGTGTTTTGCTTTCCGCCGCCCTGTATGTGCCCGTATATTTCTTCTTTATATGCGATTTCATTAACAGTATTGATTTCTCTGTCCGCGACTTGTACAATACTATAATATATTGAGTATTTATTGTTGTTCGGGACAGAAACGGGGTGTTTTTCTGAAATCCGTGTTTAAGAAGTTTTGGCGGTACATAGAAGGCTTGAACGGACTGCTGCTCATACTTTACTGCATATTCATTTTTTCCACTTTCGCCTTCGTCGCGGAGAACAGTCTCCGCTTTTTCGCCAGGTGGTTGTTCGTCATCTGCCTGCTGTGCATCGCCTTTTGTCCGATGGCACTCAGGGCAGTGCGCAGGCTGGACGCATGCGATGTTTTGAAAGGCTCATCACTTAAGCCCCCTGCTGTTTCCGATACCGCGCAGTGTGCACTGCTCTTTATCATTCCGCTGCTGATTTTCCTGTGCAAGTACATCGTATACTACCCTGGTGCGTTCTCCTCCGATTCCATAGACCAATACACTCAGGCGGTTACCAACTCCTATGACGACTGGCATCCCGCTATACAGACGCTTATATTCATTAAGATGCCTCTGCTGATTACAGGCGGCTGGGTGGGCTCCATTTCCTTGTTCCAGATAATCGTGTTTTCTTCAGTAATAGGTTATTCCCTTTGTGTCATAAAAGAGTGCGCGGGCACGCGCTGGGCATTTATCGCACTGGCGTTCATAATGCTCAATCCACAGACCAGCAATATCGCCATGTACCCCTGGAAAGATGTAGCCTTTGCCATAGGTGCGCTGCTGCTGACCACATACACCGTGCGCATTTTTTACAGCGACGGCGCGTGGATAAAGCGCCTCGCGAATACCGCCGCGTTTGTCGTCGCGCTGGTGCTGACCAGCCTGTTCAGACACAATGCCCCGCTTTTTACGCTCACCCTGCTGTTCGCAGTAGCCTTCATGATAAGCTGGAAGCGCACACTTGTGATCTGCCTGTGCGCTGTCGCTCTGGTATTAGGTATAAAAAAGCCATTGTACTCAGCCCTTGATGTGTCGCCAGCCGATCGTCCAATAGTAGAGACTCTGGGCCTACCCATGACGGTAATCGGCGCGGCGGTCACCTATTCACCCGAAAACCTCGACGCAGACATATTGGAGTTCGCATATAAGGTCGCACCCAAGGAACTGTGGGAGGAAAAGTATCAGCTTGGCATCTTCAACAATGTCAAATGGGACAGCCGCTGTGACAGCACCGTGTTGGACGAATACGGCATTCGCAAGGTGCTGGACATGGCTTGGAGGTGTTTCAAGCAATCTCCCGTGGTATCTATCAAAGGGCTGATAAAGCTGACTGACGTGGTGTATTCCGTGAGCGATGATTTTGCCTACACATCGATACCCAAACTGCCTAAAAATGCCTTTAACGTAGGATTTCGCGGCATACCTGCGCTGCAAAGGCTAAACGCGCTGGTCTCCAGGGTCACGGCGACCATACTTCCCTGGCTGTTCACCTACGCAGGCGCCGTGCACCTTGTACTGATCGTGCTGATTCTCGCCCGGTTCCGGTTGAATAAGTTTGAGCACTGGAAGCGGATCTTCCTTATGCTTCCGGTATTCGTGTATAATTTCGGTACCGCCCTGCTCCTTACCGGGTCCACTGACAGCGCCAGGCTTTTCTATTACACTTTCCCCCTGGCACCGTCTCTGCTCCTGCTGCTGAGTCCAAAATATGAAAGGAACGTTGATAACGCATAAAAAAGGTACTCATCATCGGAGCCGGCCCCGCGGGGCTGACCGCCGCCTGCAAGTCACTTGACAGGTTCAGCGAATACGAATTCACAGTATTCGAAAAAAGCGACTGTTTCAGCAACATTCTCCGCCCGGTCAGGCTTAGGCGGCGTCTGTGTTTTGTTTTCCGCCGCACTGTCTGCGCCCGTATATTTCTTCTTTTATACGATTTCATTAACAGTATTGATTTATCTCCCCGCGACTTGTACAATACTGTAATACAGCAGGATCGGAATGTGATGCGGGCATGTTCAAGGAGCGGCTTATATGAAAAACACTGTGAAACGGCTGTGGACGTATATGGAGGGCTGGCGGGGGCTCGTGTTTGCCCTGTGCGCGATCCTTCCCCTCGCCGCTTCCGCCTTCGCGGCCGAAAACAGCGTGCTTTTCTTCGGGAGATGGTTTTTTATCATATCCATCGCCTGCCTCGCCGTCTGCCCCCTTGTGTTAAGGCGCTTAAGGCGGCTGGACGCCGGACGTATCGCCCCTTTGTCTGAGCCCGGGTCCCGCCGCGAAAAGCTGAAATGCGGCGCGATATTCTTTCTGGCCGCCTTCGGGCTGTTTTTTGTCAAATACATAATTTACTACCCCGCCGCCTTCTCGCCCGACTCCATTGACCAGTACGGTCAGGCGCTCACAAACCAATATAACGACTGGAACCCCGTGATCCACACCCTGATCGCGTTCAGGCTGCCCCTCACGCTCACGGGGGGCTGGACCGGTTCCATAATCCTGTTACAGATCGCCGCGTTCTCCCTCGTGGTCGCTTACCTCGCGCTTACGCTTAAGACGTACGCGGGGAACAAATACGCGTTTTTCTCCCTCGCCTTCATAATGCTCAACCCCCAGACCACCAACATGGCGCTGTACCCCTGGAAGGACGTGACCTTCGCCATGGGCGCGGCCATGCTCGGGGTGTTTATACTGAAGATATATTTTACCAATGGAGACTGGCTCAGAAAGCCCCTGAATATCATCCTGCTGGGGCTGATGCTGGGCCTGACTTCCCTTATAAGGCACAACGCGGTGCTATTCACCCTGCCCCTGCTGCTCGTGGTTTTGCTGTTTGCGGGCTTCAAGCGGACAGCGGCGGCGGCGCTGTGCTTCGTCATCACGGTTTTTGCCGTGAAGGTGCCCCTGTACTCCTGCTTTGACGTCACCTCCCCCGGCAGGCGGCAGGTGGAGATGCTGGGGCTGCCCATGACGGTGATCGGCGCGGCGGTCACCTACTCCCCGGAGAGGCTTGACGAGGAGACCCTTGATTTCGCTTACGCCGTGGCGCCCCGGGAGGTGTGGGAAGAACACTTTGCGGACAGTGACGTGGCCGTTTCCTACCTGCCGAAAAACCTGGACGTCGGGCAGCTTATACCCGCCTACGGCGACTTCGACAACGTCAAGTGGAACAACCTCACGAACCTCGACGTGATAGAGGAGTACGGGCCCTTTAAGGTCATTAAGCTCGCCCTCAACTGCATAAAGCGCGCGCCTATCGCCTCATTAAAGGGGCTTATAAAGCTTACCGAGCCGGTCTACACCCTTTCGGGAGACCATATCTACATGGCGGTGCCCCGCTTAAACTCCAACTCCCACGGCGTGACTCCCGGGGGCATACCCGCGCTTCAGAAGCTGAACATACTGGTTTCGGCGGGGTTTAACCTTATATTCCCCCACCTGTTCCTGTACACGGGCGTGATGCAGCTGGCGCTGATCGGGCTTGCCCTCGCTCGCCTGGACTTTAAGCGGAAAAGCGGGCTCAAGCGGCTTTGCGTCTTGCTGCCCCTGTTCTGCCATAACTTCGGCACTATGCTTCTGCTCACCACGGCGGGGGACTCGTCAAGGTTCTTCTACTGCACCTTCCCGCTCATGCCCGTGCTCGCGCTCATACTGCTTAAGGACGCTGACGAAAGGAAGGTGCCTGACGCTTGAAAACCGTACTTATCATCGGTGCCGGCCCCGCGGGGCTGACCGCCGCCTACGAGCTGCTTGACAGATCAAAGGAATTTGAAGTCACCGTATTCGAGGAAAGCGGCTGCTTCGGCGGCATTTCCCGCACGGTCAACCACAACGGCAACCGCATGGACATGGGCGGCCACCGCTTTTTCTCAAAAGTGCCCGAAGTGAACGCCTGGTGGGAAAAGATGCTCCCCACCCAGGGCGCACTGCCCCGGGACGACATCAAGCTGGGCAGGACTTCCACCGTTGCGCCCGGCGGGCCCGACCCGGAAAAGACCGACCGGGTGATGCTCAGGCGGAACCGCCTTTCGCGCATCTTTTTCAATTCCAAATTCTTTGATTATCCCGTGTCCCTGAAATTCGAGACGATAAAGAACATGGGCCTGGGGACCACCATCGTGGTGGGCTTCAGCTATATCAAAGCCGTGCTGTTCAAGCGGGAAGAAAGATCCCTGGAGGACTTCTACATCAACCGTTTCGGCAAAAAGCTGTACTCCATGTTCTTTGAGAGATACACCGAGAACCTGTGGGGCAGGCACCCCTCGGAGATCTCCCCCGAATGGGGCGCGCAGCGCGTGAAGGGCCTGTCCATAAGGGCGGTGCTCAAAGACATACTTGGCAAGGCGTTCGGAAAGAAAAACCGCAAGGTGGAGACCTCCCTGATCGAAGAATTCGCCTATCCGAAGCTCGGTCCCGGACAGCTCTGGGAACTGACTGCGGAGCAGATCGATCAGAAGGGCGGCCATATCATCAAGGGCGCCAAAGCGGTCGGTATCGTGAAGAACGCACAGCAGCAGATCACCGGCGTCACCTATGAGCAGGACGGCCGGACCGTCACCATCGACTGCGACTATGTCTACTCTTCCATGCCCATCAAGGATCTCGTCGCCGGCATGAATGATGTGCCCGCACCGATTGCCGGGATCGCAGCAGGGCTCCCCTACCGTGATTACATGACCGTGGGCGTGCTGATCCGGAAGCTGAATCTGAAAAATGCCACCAAGCTTAAGACCATCGGCAATATCGTTCCCGACAACTGGGTCTATGTCCATGATCGCACCGTCAAGATGGGACGTTTCCAGATCTACAACAACTGGTCCCCTTATCTGGTGAAGGACCTGGAGCATACGATCTGGATGGGTCTGGAATACTTCTGCAACGAAGGCGATGCGATGTGGTCCATGACCAACGATGATTTCGCGAAGATGGGCATCAAAGAGATGATCACGCTTCACCTCATCGATTCCGAGGAGGATGTGCTCGATTACCACGTAGAGCGCGTGAAAAAGGCTTATCCCGCATACTTTGACACCTATGCACAGATGGACGAGCTGCGTGCTTACCTCGACAAGATTCCGAATCTGTACTGCATCGGCCGCAACGGACAGCACCGCTACAACAACCTGGACCACTCCATGTGTACCTCCTTCGAGGCCGTGAAATGCATGCTGAGCGGATTGACGGACAAATCTCCGATCTGGAGCGTCAATACCGAGGAAGAATACCACGAGACCAAGACAGACGAAATCCCGGAGAACGAGATCGACTGATCGCGATAAGAGAGAATAGAAAAAAGAGAAAAGAAAAAAGAAACGTCCCTGCAGCCCAAGCTGCAGGGACGTTTTAAAATGCGATGTTTATACGATTCCCTGTGCCTTCATAGCCTCAGCAACCTTCAGGAAGCCTGCGATATTCGCGCCTGCGACATAGTCGCCTTCCTTGCCGTATTTCTTGGCTGCTGCGGAAATGTTCTTGTAGATGTTCACCATGATGCCCTGAAGCTTTGCATCCACTTCCTCAAAGGTCCAGCTCAGACGCTCGGAGTTCTGGCTCATCTCCAGAGCGGAGGTAGCGACGCCGCCTGCGTTGGAAGCCTTGCCGCAGATGAAGTAGACACCGTTCTGCTGCAGATACTGGGTAGCCTCGATGGTGGAAGGCATATTCGCACCCTCGCAGACATACTTGCAGCCATTCGCCACAAGTGCCTTTGCATCGTCCAGATCCAGCTCGTTCTGCGTAGCGCAGGGAAGTGCAACATCACACTTGATGTTCCATACGCCATGCTCGCCGTTCTTCTTCTCATGATATTCAGCGCTGCTGCGTGCTGCTGCATACTCGGTCAGACGCGCGCGCTTTACTTCCTTCACCTGGCGAAGCAGCTCCACATCAATGCCTTCGGGATCATAGATCCAGCCGGTGGAATCGGAGCAGCTGACCACCTTGGCACCGAGCTGTTCTGCCTTCTGAATCGCATAGATGGCCACGTTGCCGGCACCGGATACCACGACCGTCTTGCCCTGAAGGGTATCGCCGTGATCCTTCACCAGCTCATTGGTGATATAAACCAGACCGTAGCCGGTAGCTTCGGTTCTCGCGAGGGAACCGCCGTAGGTAAGACCCTTACCGGTGAGAACGCCCTCGTAGACATCCTTGATCCGCTTGTACTGGCCGTAAAGATAACCGATCTCTCTTCCACCCACGCCGATATCTCCGGCAGGAACATCGGTATCTGCGCCAATATGGCGGTACAGCTCGGTCATGAAGCTCTGGCAGAATGCCATGATCTCACGATCGCTCTTGCCCTTGGGATCGAAATCGGAGCCACCCTTGCCTCCGCCGATCGGCAGGCCGGTCAGACTGTTCTTGAAGATCTGCTCAAATCCCAGGAACTTGATGATACCGAGATTTACGCTGGGATGGAAGCGAAGACCCCCCTTGTAAGGTCCGATCGCGGAATTGAACTGGATACGGAATCCGTTGTTCACCTGCACCTGTCCCTTGTCATCCACCCAGGGGACTCTGAACAGAATCTGTCTCTCGGGAGTCACCAGACGCTCCAGCAGAGCGCTCTTGCGATACTCCTCCTCGTTCGCCTCGATCACCACGCGAAGCGACTCAAGAACTTCCCTGACAGCCTGATGGAATTCCGGCTGCGCGGGATTCTTGGCGACTACAAGGTCATAGACCTCATCAACATATGACATTTCACATGTCCTCCTTTTTTTGAAATCTATATCCCTACCGGCCGCCTCTGCGCAGACTGTCGGTCAGAACCAAAGCTTATTGTACATAATCTTCGATGATGTACGCAAGTCTGTTTCCGTAAACAATTTTGCACCAGCCGTCCTTGCGCTCCACCAGGCTCACATTCTCGCCTTCCGCAAGTACGCCTATCTTCTCTCCGTCCTTGCTCGGAGTGGCACGGACGTTCACGGTATCCGTCGTGGTGACGGTGCCGATGATCGTAATGCCCTCGGCGCTCTCGATCTTGCTCAGATATTCCGACTTGATATATCCGTCTACGCCGCCGTAAACGACCTTGGACCAGCCGTTACTCAGCTTCTCGATCAGTTCCAGCTTCGTTCCTGCCGCAACCTGTCCGAGTTTGTCGGCGTTCTCACTGTCGGAGGCACGCACATTCACCTTCGTGGTGGCGGTCACATATTCGGGACCTTCCTGTGCGGTGCCGTCTCCGGTCTGGGTATCGCCTGTCTCCGCCCCTTCCGGAACCGTGTCATCCGGCTCCTGCGTCTGCGAATTGGCAGCGGCCAGCTGCTCACCCACCGTGGTATTCACCAGAGTATCGAGCTCGGAGATATAGGACAGGATCTCGGGATGTGCCACCACGAGCTCATTGTATTCCACATTCACCACATTGTTCAGCTGCACCACCTCATCGAGGGAGGCCGCGGAAGAAATATAGGCGTTCTCCTCCTCGGTCAGCTCACTCTGGTAGATATAGACGGAACCGTCCTCCCGCGAGCGGATAAAAAATCCGTTGTACGCCGGCATGGGAGTATCCGGGTAGGAATCAAATACCACCATGGTATAGACATAGGCGATGTAGGAATTCTCCACCGGGCCGGGCTGCGTGTAGATCTCACGGATCTCATAGCTCAGATAATTGGAATACTCCTTCAGACGGAGCAGATCCTTATCTTCCATTACATCACAGAGCGAAAGCAGCGTCTCGGTATCCCCGTTGGAGAGGCATTCATAATAGCTGCGGAACAGCGCATCCACCTTCTCGTCGGTATTGGATACCAGCGGAGCCACGATGGGTTCTTCCTCGGGCTGCGGATCCGCCGTCGTCACGATCGGTTCCCCGGGAAGCGGGGCCGCCGCCGGGTCCTCCTCGTCGGAAGCCCCCGCGCCGAGGGCCAGTACGACGATCAGAGCGACAAGCGCAATGACTGCGACCGGAACCGCTATCTTAATATTGGACAGGAAAAAGCGTTTGGCCTTCTCCCAGATTTCCTGAAAATTAATCTTCATCACTATCCCCTGAAAAATCCTGTAAGTCTTATACTACAAAATGGAGGCCAACTAGGGCCTCGCAAGGTTTTAAGAGTGCAACCGACAGGAATCGAACCTGCATTAAAGGCGTCGGAGGCCTTCGTTCTATCCGTTAGACTACGGTTGCTTAATATGTTACAACTTTGTTACAAAACCTTTCCTATATTAGCATAAAAGATCCATCATGTAAACCATTAATTTCTGTCTTATTTTCCTACCTGTCCGCGCGCCTTTCTCCGGGGAAAAAGCAAAGCGGACCGCCTCCCCGGAAAGTGCCCGGAGAGACCCTGCTCCATAAGGAAGCAGCGTCCTCTCCCGGCATTCCTTGACGGCTCTATGGGGCGCGATCAGGCCGCGATGCGCATCTCTTTTCGGATCAGGCTGCGATGCGGATCTCCTTCTGTCCCAGATCATAGTAGTAAAGGGAATCCGAGAGCACCTCCGGCTCCTCCACCTGGGTTCGGTTGATCGATACGATCAGTTCCTTCAGCATCGCAGGATCCAGATCGCCGCTGTCCGGGAGGAGGATGACCTCATGGACCGAGCTCGGCAGGATATACAGACTCTGCTGCGTCTCCTCCGCCACATGCGCGAGCATCTCCGGATACAGGATCACGCCTGCCCCCTGCACTCTGTGGTCATTGCTTGCCACCAGCATCGGAAGCGCCTGCTGCATATCCTCATCGGCCCCCGTATGCATAAGCTCCTCCAGGATCTCGGCGATGGGCCTGCAGGATGCGGGAAAGAGGCGCGGGGAATTGGCAGTGGCAACGCGCATGAGATCGGATACCTTCACGTTCCAGAGCTCCATGTGATTTTTATGGATCAGAATGGAGCCCTCTCCAATCGTCTCTCCGACATACGCATAGTAGAATACGATGGCCAGATCGAGAAAAGGCAGGTAGGGGATGTCCTCAAGAAGCTTTTCATTCTTCTCCGCGCTGATCAGCTTAAAGCAGATCCGATTCTTTACCTTCTCGTAATCCCTGAAAAAATCCATGTCCACGTCCCCTCCGGGAAGGCCTCTGCGGTAGCTCCCGAGCAGCTCGTTCATGATATCGCCGAAGGGCATTCCCTCCTCATACGCTCTCAGATAAGGATCCACATAGAGCGTAGGGGCTATGTTCACACTCCCAGAGCGAATGATGATCCCGTGGAGCCTGGTGCCGTTGTTTTTGAGGATCTCCTGCGATTCGACCCGGTACTCCTCTCCCAGCACTTCCCGCGCTGCCTTAACTACTTTTTCCGTAAATTCCGTAATATTCATATAAATCTCCTTTGTTTGTATCTATGATCTCTTTATTTGTATTTAGGATCTCTTTGTTTGGCGTATTCCGGATCGAAGGGTCCGGTGAACGAAATCCATGCCACCGAATGCGGCAGAACCGGCAATGACCGGGCCGACCGGCATGGACAGGTCAGAAAAATGGGCAAAGAAAAAGCAATGCTGACATGCAGCATTGCTTTGTAAGCTTCTTACATCGAAATCAGACTCTCTTGAGATACTCTCCGGTACGGGTGTCGATCTGGATCTTATCCCCGTTGTCCACGAAGAGAGGAACGGCTACGGTAGCACCGGTCTCAACGGTAGCAGGCTTGGAAGCGCCGGTAGCGGTATCGCCCTTGAATCCGGGCTCGGTATCGGTGATCACCAGCTCCACAAAGAGAGGGGGCTCAATGGAGAATGCATTGCCGTTGTGAGAACAGATCTTACACATCTCGTTCTCCTTGACAAACTTCAGGGCATCTCCTACCAGATCGGAACTAAGTGCGATCTGCTCATAGCTCTCAGTATCCATAAAGTAGTAAAGGTCACCATCGTTGTACAGATACTGCATATCCTTTCTGTCGATGCGTGCCTGGGGGCATTTCTCGGTCGGACGGAAGGTCCGCTCGACGACGCCGCCGTTCTTGATATCCTTCAGCTTGGTACGCACAAAAGCAGCGCCCTTGCCGGGTTTCACATGCTGGAACTCAATGATCTGGTATACATTATTATCCAGCTCAATGGTCACACCATTTCTGAAGTCTCCTGCAGAAATCATCTTTATTTCCTCCTAAATTTGCAAGTCACAATCCACACGTATTTTATACTAAGTGATGATACTTTTCAACTGTTTTTTCTAAGAGATGGGCAATTCCCGGTCGAAGTCGTTGGTGAAATATATTTTACTTTGATGCACCCAGCACAAATTCAATCGCATGAAGGTATCCTGCAAGGCCCTCCCCCTTGATCTGGAGATCACATACAGGAGCCGTGACCGATACCTTGCGGAACTCTTCGCGCGCATCGATGTCGGAGATGTGGATCTCCACCTTGGGAACGGTGATGCTCGCGAGCGCGTCGCGGATGGCATAGCTGTAATGGGTGTAGGCGCCGGGATTGATCACGATTCCTTCGGTTCCGTCAAAATAGGACTTCTGGATGCGGTCAATGATCTCCCCCTCATGATTGCTCTGAAAGCATTCGATGTCGCTTCCGGTCTCCTTCGCCTTATCCGCAATCATCCGGATGAGGAAGCTGTAGTCCTGTGTCCCGTAGACCGCCTTCTCCCGGATCCCCAGGAAGTTCAGATTCGGTCCGTTGATCACCAGTATTTTCATCTTTTTCCTCCGTTTTCTGTTCCCTTGCTTCCTTCAGAAGCTGCGGATCCGCCCGTCCGGTCCGCTCCAAATAATACTGCGCTATCTGCTCGGTAATCTGCGTCTGATTGCTCTCATCCACATCCACGATGAGGTCGGCGCAGCGCTCGTAGGCCGGGCCTCTCTGGCGGATAAGCTCCCGGATCCTCGAAAGCGGATCCGCACATTGCAGAAGCGGCCTGCGCTTATCTCCCTTCAGTCGCTCGTAGACGCTCTCCGGACGGATGCGCAGATATACAACGATCCCGCTGCGACAGATCAACGGCTGATTCTGCAGCTGCACCGGGGTACCGCCCCCGAGGGAATAGATCCTGCAGGTCTTCTCATCCCGGATCCTGCGAAGCAGCTCCGTCTCCATCTGACGGAAGGCTCCTTCCCCCTCCCGGGCGAAGATCTCGCTGATGCTCCTGCCCTGCTCGGCCTCGATCCGCTTGTCCGTATCCTCCACCGTCATCTGCAGACGGTAGGAAAGCCGCAGCCCCAGACTGGTCTTGCCGCTCCCCATAAACCCGATCAGGATCAGGTTGTCCTTCTTTGGTATCTCTTTATTTTTCCGGTGCATGGTCACTCTCCCCGCATGGCGAGCAGCATCTGCTCATAGGTTTCCTGCGCGAGATCATCCGGGATCCTGCATCCGGTCCAGAGTTCGAAAGCGATGACGCCCTGGAACAGCAGCATCCGGTAACCGTTGAAAGCAGGGATCCCCTGCGCGGCGGCAAGCTGCATGAAGCGGGTCTCGAGCGGATTGAAGATCAGATCGTAGGCAGCGGACAGATGCCGGTAAAACTGCGGATCCTCGATCACCGCCTCCTGCGTGTTCGGATGCATTCCGACACTGGTCGCCTGGATGCACAGATAGCGCGCATCCTCCGGCAGCTCCCGGTAACCATCCAGCGGCAGAACCTTCGCAAATTCCCTGCCAGCGATCCGGTTGACCTCCTCCGCGATCTTCTGCGCCTTGTCCGTGCTGCGGTTTAAGAGCACCAGATCGGCCGCTCCCTTTTGCTGCAGCAGGAGGCAGACCGCGCGGGCCACACCGCCGGCACCGAGCACCATCACATGCTCTCCCTCGATCCGCACACCGTCGTACAAAAGCGCGCGATAGAGACCGGGCATGTCCGTATTGTAGCCTTTAAATCCACGCTCCGTACGCACCAGCGTATTGACGGCGCCGATCCGTTCCGCCAGCGGATCGATCTCCTCCAGCAGAGAGCAGACCTCCGTCTTGTAGGGGACCGTAACGTTGAGTCCGATGGCATTGAGGGCGTGTGCGCCCCGGACCGCGTCCTCCAGGTCTCCTTCCTGCACATGAAACGGGACATAGATCAGGTTGTGACCGGTCCGCTCCGCCAGAAAATTCTGCAGCACCGGGGACATGGTATGCTCCACCGGATGACCGATCAGCCCGCAGAGCCTTGTTTTCCCGTTTACCGGCATCTTCTACCTCCCGCGCAGATGCGCTTTCTCTTCCTGTCTGTGATAAAAGAAAAGTACGATCGCCTCGAGCCTGCGCTTCAGGATGATCTGGATCTCCTCGCGCGGATGGATGGGTTTGGTCAGGATACTGAAGATCCCCGCGCGGCGTGCTCCCCAGACATCCGTAAAGAGCTGATCTCCGACCAGGAGCGTGGTCCCGGGATCCGTGTGCATGATCCGCATGGCCTCCTCATAGCCCTTCCGCGCAGGCTTGCCGGCCTTACAGATGTAGAGCGCACCGACCGCTTCCGCAAAGGGCTTTACCCGCGGATCCTTATTGTTCGAGAGCAGAAGCGTCGCAAAGCCCAGCGTATGGAGCTTTGCAAAAAGAAGGATCGCCTGCTCATCGGCCGGCGCCCCGTGGGGAACCAGCGTATTGTCGATATCAAAAATAATGCCCCGGTAGCCTCTCTCATACATGCTCCGATAGGGCAGACCGTATGCGGAAGGAGCCTCCGCATCCGGAAAAAACTGACTTAAAAAACCCATGCTTTCTCCATTTTGCTCGCGTTGACAAAGAAAATCCTACTTATTATAATCCAATTTACGAGGTTTGAAAACATGTATGAATTATTGATTGCAGACGATGAATCCATCATCCGGGAAGGTTTAAAGAGCCTGCTGTCCTGGGAAGAGCTTGGCTTTCATATCGCCGGAGAAGCGGCCGGCGGTGAGCAGACCCTCGACTTCATGCTGCGCTGCCATCCGGACGTGGTACTCATGGATATCAACATGCCCGGTCTCTCCGGTCTCGAGGTCCTCAAAAGGGCAAAGGAAAAAGGGTTTACCGGCAATGTGATCTTTCTGAGCGGTTATTCCGATTTCAAATATGCGCAGGAAGCCATCCGGCTCGAAGCGGTCGATTACCTGACCAAGCCCGTGGACGAGGAGGAGCTCGGCGAGCTGCTCGCCATGATCCGGACCCGGCTGGATGAACAGGAGGCTTCCCGCACCCAGAATGCGCTCTTCCGCGAGAAGGCGCGGGATGCGATCCTGCGCGATCTGATCCTCGGAGAGACGGAAAGCGACCCCGAAGTACTCGAAGAGCTCGGCGGCTTTACCGGTCCCTTCCAGATCGTACTCACCGAGAAATTCGGCGGTGGAGATACCGAGTCCTCCTATGATTTTGCGGAGCTTCTGCGCGTGACCAACCAGGAAAACCGCGATTTTGAAACGCTCCTCATCGAGGAGAAGGACTGCATTCTGCTTAAGACCGCCAGTGCACAGGCCAAGTTCCGCACTTTTCTGGATCGTTTCGAACTGGAGGAACCTCCGCAGAGCGGATCGCCGCTCGATTCCCTCTTCTTCGCCTACGGGCCGGTGGTTCACCGTCCGCAGGAGATTCCCGATTCCTACCGGGATGCCAGATTGCTGCTCAGCCGCCGCTTTTTCTGCGACCAGGGGCAGCATACCGTAGGATACGACTCACCGGAGGCCTACAATCCGACCGTTCCCGTGCTGAGCAAGTCCCTGCTTGAGAGCACGGCCGAAGTGCTCCTGCAATACATCCAGGCCTTCAACCGCAACGAGATGGCGCAGACGCTCCACCAGCTTCAGAGGAGCCTCTATCCCTCCTCCGATTCGCTTGAGGATATCCGGCTCTTTCTGTCGGATCTCTTCCTCTGCATCAAGGAGGAAATGAGCCGGCGGTATCGGGACAGCGGTCTGACCCTGCCGGGCAACGCGGAGATCATCCGCACGATCCACGAGAAGAATTACCTGTACGAGATCATCCTCTTTTTCTCCGAACAGTTTGAGATCATGATGTCCTCCATCGGCAATTCCTCGCGGGATTCCATCCTCGGTGACGTGCTGCATTACATCGATCACAACTACGCCGGCAATATCACACTGGAAAATATCGCTCCGCTCTTCGGCTACAACAGCTCCTATCTGGGCAAGATCTTCAGCCGGAAAATGGGGGAAAATTTCAATACCTACGTGGACAAGCTGCGGATCAGCCGCGCCCGGGAGATGCTCCTGCAGGAGGATCTGAAGGTCTATGCGATCGCGGAAGCCGTGGGATACCGGAACGTGGACTATTTCCACATCAAGTTCAAAAAATACGTCGGCATGAGCCCGGCGGAATACCGGAAGGCCAACCGGACCGTATAACACAAAAAACGGACAGAGGTACATACTTTGTATGCTACCCTGTCCGTTTTTTTACCGGCCCAGTTCCTGCCGGAGAAGCTCCGTCATCTGTGCGCCCGCTTCCTCCGCGCCCGCATCCAGAAGCGCCTTTTGCAACGCTTCCCAGCGCGCTTCGAATTCCTCCTCGGGACAGACGATGCAGTCGATCAGACCGTCCCGGGCGATGGCATCCAGCTCCTTTTTCTTCTTCCCAAGCTCTGCCGGAAGGATCCTGGCATAGAGCGGCGTGTAGGTCTTAGCCGGAAGATCCTCCGGCTGCGGGAAGATATCCGTAAGATGCGATACCTTCCATTGTTCCAGCGCTTCCTTCTGCTGCAGATTGTAGTAGAGGGAAGCATTTTTTTCTCCCGGAACCGCAATGGGCTGGCCTTCCGCGTCCAAAGCCCTGCTTCCGTAGGTCGGGAACGGAAATACATGCATTCCCACACCGGTCGCGGCGGCATAATTGGCATCGGACAGGGAGGCGCTGATCTCCTCCGGCGTGCGGTAGCGCACCCCTTCGTCCGTCTTCTCGTAATTGACCTCCTCCAGGCCCCAGTGCAGCATGATCTGCCCTTCCTCGCTGCACAGCCAGTCCAGAAACTGAACCGCGCGGACCGGATCCTTGCAGGCTTTGGTGATCCCGATCCCCCATCCGGACGCGATCGGCTGCGGCTGAAGGCTCCTGCAGACCATTCCCTCTTCCATGGTGACCGGGAGGCAGGCGTAGGTATGCTGCAGCTGTCCTGCGGCCACAAGCGCCTTCTCGGCCCCCTCGTAATCCCATCTCTGATCCATCAGCGCCAGAACCTGACCGGTAGAGATTTTTTTCAGATATTCCTCGTGGGACTGCGTGGCAAATTCCGGATCGAGGATCCCCTCCCGGTACATCTGGTTCAGCCAGAAAAAGAACTCCTTCTGTCCCTGCGCCAGATGCTTATAGGTGACCGTTCCGTCCTCGCCCACGATCCACTGGCCGTCCCCTTCACTGCCGCATCCGCTGCTGCC
>JAEEGF010548883.1_pt1 | contig 16531 bp, 15 predicted proteins | sample 9134171 | NCBI WGS metagenome assembly JAEEGF01 (sample SAMN16246542, study PRJNA631951) | gut metagenome | biome: gut microbiome; feature: rumen; material: AP-attached | host: Bos | place: Iran: Karaj | collected 2018-10
AAAAGGAGACTATCTTGATCCATTTGATAACAAAGAGCTGGTGAAAAAGTTCAAAAGTCTCACAAAAAACATATGGGATGAGAAATCACAAGAAGCAATTATTGATTATATCAGTCATTTGGAGGAAAAAGAAAGCATTCAAGATCTTATTAAGATGACTGTAAATGATAGATGAGGAGGAAACAGTATGCTGGAAATCAAGGATTTATACGTCAATTATGGAAATCTGCAGATTATTCAGGGAGTTTCAATGACGGTAAAAGATGGTGAAATGATATCACTTGTTGGTTCCAATGGAGCGGGAAAGACAACACTGTTGAAAGCAATATCCGGTCTTAAAAAAATCAATTCAGGAAGTATCGTTTTTGACGGCGTTGATTTAACAAAACTGAATCCTTCTAAAATTGCTGAGCATGGTGTAGTGCAGGTTCCCGAAGGAAGAAAGCTATTTCCAGATATGTCAGTGCAGGAAAATCTTGAACTTGGATCTTATTTGAAAGGCCCCAAGCAAAAGAGAAAAGATACTTTGGAATATGTTTATAACATGATGCCGGATTTGAAAGTTAAGGCTAAGCAGGCTGCAGGATCATTATCAGGCGGGCAGCAACAGATGGTGGCAATAGGACGTGGTCTTATGTGCTGTCCTAAGTTATTGATTTTTGATGAGCCTTCAATTGGTTTGTCACCGTTACTTACAGATATCATGTTCGACATCATAGAAAAGGTAAAAAAAGATGGAGTAACCATTATGCTGGTTGAGCAGAATGTTCAAAATGCGTTGAAACTTGCAGACAGAGGTTATGTTTTGGAACAGGGGATTATATCTATGGAAGGCAAGGCTTCGGATCTATTACAGGATGAAAACTTAAAGAAAGCATATTTGGGGATGTGATCATATTAACAGGAGGCATAGATATGGGTGAAATGCTTATAAAAAATGGGAATGTAGTATTTGAAGAAGACACATATCCTGCAGATATTTTGATAAGAGATGGTAAGATTGCTGCTTTTTTTAAACCAGGAGAGTGCAAAGAGACTGTTGATGAAATTCTGGATGTGAGTGGGCTATATGTTATGCCAGGATCGATTGATCCGCATACTCATTGGGGAATTTATAAGGACTATAAAGAGGATGTTGTTGAAGATTCAAAAAGAGCTGTAATCGGAGGATTAACAACAGTTCTTCAGTTCCATAGACACAACTATGATTACTTTGATACGGTGCCTGACTATATAAAGTTTTGTGATGAGAAATCAATGGTTGATTATACTTTTTCATTGGGTTTGGTAAAGAAGTCCCAGGTAGCTGATATAGAAAGATATATGAAAGAACTTCATGTGACTTCATTTAAGTTCTATCTGGATAAGACAAATCGCTTGGAAGAGCATTATGGACTTACTCCCGGGACAGGACTTTTGGGTAATAAACGAGAGGTAATGGATATTCTTAAAAAGCTTAAGGAATTGAACAAAGATGCAGTTCTTTGTCTTCATTGTGAGGATACAGAGATTTTCTATCCTGAACAGAGATTAACTTTTGATAATCCTGAGCTTGATCAGTATCATCTTAGTTCTTATTCTAAGGCAAGGCCAGATTTTGGCGAGGCAAGCGCGGTTTTAAGTGTACTTTGGGTCAATCATGTAGTAGATGGAAATATTTATATCGTGCATAACAGCGCAGGAGATGATGTGCGACTTGCAAGGCAGTTAAAGCCCATATTGAAGGGGAAAGTTGGACTTGAGACATGCCCACATTACCTGGTGCTTGATGAAAATGCTCCTGCTAAATTGAATGCGACAGTTGTACCTCCGATTAGAACAGCAGATGATAGCGAAGAACTCTGGAAAGGAATAGAGGACGGGACAATCACATCAATGGGAACAGATAATTGTCCATGTGATCTCTCGACAAAATATAAAAAGGGCAAAGATATTGAGCATGTTATTCCTGGATTTCCCGGAGCTGGAATGATATTACCCACACTCATAAATGACGGATATCATAAGCGAGGAATATCCTTAAGCCAGCTATCTAAAGTAAATAGTATTAATTCGGCTCGTAAATTTGGCTTGAAGACAAAGGGTGAGATGAGAGTGGGATATGATGCAGACTTCGCCATTATGGATCTCGATTGGGAGAGAACTATCGATAAAGAGTTGTTTGGTCATTGTGATTTCTCTATATATGATGGAATGACTTTTAAGGGGTGGCCAAGATATACGATGGTTAGAGGGAAAATAGTTCAGAAAGATGGCAAGATAGTTTCTGAACCAACAGGTAAATTTATTCCAAGGTAGTGATATGTCAGGAGGAGATATTATGGGAGAACAACATTGCTGGGATGATCTTCTTTCAGAAGTAGACAGAATAGTTATAGAAAAAGGTGGATATGGACAGACACGTGGATTTGGAAAAAAGCCGCTTTTATTAATTATAGATTGTCAGCCCAATTACCTTGGAGCAGACAAACCTATAGAGGAACAGCTTGATGAGTGGCCTTCAGGTGGAGGGGAAAAGGCATGGGCTTCTCTTAGAAGAATCATCTCTTTGAGAGATGTGGCAAGAGAATGCGGAATACCAATTATGTATACCAGGAATGTTCAAAAGCAGACTTTAGCGTTTGATGGTTTTTCAACAAAAACAAAGAGGGATCAGACTAAGTATTTAGATGGAAACCCAGCGAGCGAACTAGTCCCGGATTTAGCCCCGCTGCCAAATGAACTGGTTATTCCCAAGGCCTATGCAAGTGTATTTTATGGAACGCCATTTGAAAGTTATCTGGTAAAGCTTGGTATAGATACTTTAATAATAGTAGGAAATTCTAGCAGTGGATGCTGTAGAGCAACCGCCATTGATGCGATAACACGAAGCTATAACCTTGGGTATGTAGAAGATTGTATTACAGATAGGATTGAGGCATCACACAAAGTGGCAATGCTTGATATCTGGATGAAATATGGCGATGTGATAAAGAGCGATTATGTTAAAGAATATTTTTATTCATTAAAAGAAAAAGAAGCGTAAGGAGTGAATTGCTATGGGAAAAAGAACGCTGATAAAAAATGGAATGGTTGTTTTAAGGGACGAAGTGAAAAAGGCTGATATTTTGATAGAAGCTGAGAAGATAGCATCAATCAGCGAGCCAGGGGCAATTGACGGAGCTGATTGTGAAGTAATTGATGCCAGCGGGCTGTATGTTATGCCGGGAGCAATTGATCCACACCAGCATTTAGGTCTTTATAACAGTTTTGAAGAATCATATAGATACAGCACTGAAAGAGAAGTTATAGGTGGAACAACGTCGATTGTTGAATACCATAGAGGAAAAGGGAACTATTTCGACACTGTATCCGATGAAATAAAAATAGGTGAGGAGAATTCTTATATTGATTTTGGAATTTCTCTAGGGTTATGTGCAAAGAAGCACATGGAAGAACTAGAAGATTATGTAAAAAAACTTGGAATAACATCCTTTAAATTTTTCTTTGACAAGCAGGATATAGCGCATACATTTTATGGAATACAGAAGGAAGAGGCCCTTACTTTAGATAAAGCAGACCTGTATAACATTATCAAAAAGCTTCACAGTATAGATCCAAAGCTTTTACTCTGCATTCACTGTGAAGATCCGGACATGTTTAGAGCATTTTTGAAGGAACAACAGGAACTCCATCCGGATTCAACAGGAATTGAGGAGTGGGATGCAGGAAGACCGGATTTTGTGGAATCCAACTGTGTGGCAGGGGCTATGCTCATAAACGGTGAAGTGGACGGAAATATATATATCGTCCATACGTCTGCAAAAAAGTCTTTGGATGTGTATAAGGCGCTTTCAGAAAACATTGACTGTGGAAAAGTCACAATAGAAACCTGTCCACAGTACTTATTGCTTGATAAGACAGCAGGTATGGATGCCAAGGTTAACCCTGCACTTCATACAAAAGAGGATAATGAAGCTCTTTGGGAAGGTATCAGAGAAGGACTTGTAAAAACTATTGGAACAGACAATGTTCCTGTTACAAGAGAACAGAAGTATACAAGGAATGGGGTACATGCGGACAATTTGTGGGATGTATGGGTCGGCTTTTCCGGACAGGGAATTATGATGCCCGCTCTTATTAGCGAAGGGTATTTAAAAAGGAATATTTCACTTACTACTATCGCAAAGGTTCTTAGCTCAAACACTGCAGAGGTATTCAATCTACCAAATAAAGGGGCTATAGAAGTTGGGAAAGATGCAGATCTGGCACTTGTTGATTTGGAGTGGGAGAGAACAATTACTCCAGAATTATACGGATGTTCAGATTTTTCAATCTACGATGGTATGACTTTCAAGGGCTGGCCAAGATACACAATAAGTCGAGGAGAAGTGCTTCAGAAGGATGGCGTAGTGTTAGCTAAGCCAGGTCGTGGTAGATATCTTAAGAGAACAATCTAATGATAAATAAAGTGTATGAGTACCAAAAGTTGGTGGTTCAGAACCGAATAGTCAGAGCGGCTACAAATGATTACTGTGGTGAAGAAGATGGAAGTATATCTGCGAAACAGATAGATATATACAGACAACTGGCTCAAAGCGGAATTGGGATGATAATAACAGGTAATTTCTGTATTGCGGAAGACGGTAGGCTCGATTCCAATCAAAATACTATAGGTGAAAGATTTGATTATGATGGAGCAACATTATTATGTGACACAGTTCACGCTTATGGGAGCAAAATTATTTTTCAGATATCTCATGCTGGAAGAAAGACTAAGGTTTCTGAACTTCTAGCTAAACATTTTGATTTAGCTCAGGAGATAAGAGATGAAGAAATAGATAGTATTATTATGGGGTTTGCAGAAGCATCAAGAAGGGCCAAGGAAAGTGCTGCAGATGGAGTACAAATTCATTTTGGACATGGCTATCTACTTAGTGAGCTTTTGACTGAAAGAAAAGATGGTGTGGATATTGCGTCGAAATTATTTAAAGCAGTAAGAGAAGTAGTGGGTATGTTTCCGGTTTTAGTAAAGGTTAATACAGATATTCCATATTATATTAAAAAGAATTTTTACAAATGCTGCGAAAAATATGAAATCTGGGCCATTGAGCTAAGTGGTTCAAGTTTTGCTCAAAAGACAAGGGAAGAGCACCTTTACTATGCCAACGATATTCAGATTTGCAAAGATAGTTGTAACGTTCCGGTAATACTTACAGGAGGATTGCGAAATAAAGAAGATATAGAGCAAGCATTATCTAAAGGGGCAAATCTTGTAGGAATGAGTAGACCTTTTATATGCCAGCCGACTTTATTGAAGAAGCTGGAGACAGAAGGTAGTAGATGTGTTAGCTGCAATAGATGTTTTCATATATATAAAGAAAGAAAACAGCACTGTGCTATGCGCAGTGAATAACAGGAGGAAATGACAATGAATGTAAAGGTATTAGGAATCCAGCCAGGTACTGTAACTAATGGGATGACAAATGAAGAATACGTAGATCGTCAGATTGCACTTATGGAACAACTTGTAGAAAAAGAGAAGCCTTACCTTGTGGCATTTCCTGAGATGATGACAGGTATTTATTTTGGAATGGTAAGAGAAAAGAAATGGTTTCAGTATGCAGAGGATTTTCTTACGGGACCAACTACAACAAAGATGGTGGATGAGTCCAAAAAGTTAAATGTACACATAGCCTATTCATTGTTTGAAAAAGCAGTCGAAGACGGAAAAGAAGTTTATTACAACACAATGGGGTTGGTATCTCCTGTTAGAGGTGTTATTGGTAAATATAGAAAAATACATATTCCTGGAGGTGATATCAGATTCAACGCTGTTTATGAAAAGTATTATTTCAATTCAGGCGATACTTTGCCTGTATTTGAACTTGATAACGGAATTAAAGTGGCTATGTTGATCTGTTATGACCGTTCTTTCCCTGAAGTATGGAGATCTTATTATCTTCAGGGGGCACAGATTATTGTAACTGCTACATGTACTATGGGACTTAGGGCAGATATGTTTATTACTGAGCTTCAGACAAGGGCTTTGGAATCACATTCTTTTGTAATTGCACTTAATAGAGCAGGTGATGAGCAGGTAGATAATGAACCGGTTCCAAGACATCATTTTGGTAAATCATTTATAGCTGACCCGTTGGGAAATATGGTTACCGAGCCTTTGTCAGACGAAGGATGGCAGTATGTGTGTGCTGATCTTGATATGGATGATGTGACTTATGCCAGAGGAAGACTTAATTGGCAGAGAGACAGACATCCTGAAATATATGGAATGATTTCTGACTGTTATTATGCGCCAAAGGGATTAGTTTTTGAAAAGGGTTTTTGAGCTATGGTAAATACAATAAAAAAATCCATTTGCTCGAACCATATATTTAATCTAGCTTTTGCAGCAATTATAGCACTTCTCTTTATTGGAATTCCAGTTGAACTAGGAATAAGCATACAGGCGAAAGAATATATCGGTCTATTGATTGCGATGGTGTTCATGCTGATAACAGGAGTCTTTGACGAACATATCGTAATATTGCTAGTACTATCGGTATGTGTGATTTTGAATATCGCGCCATTTTCAACAGTCTTTTCGGCTTTTTCTGGAACCACTATGTGGATGGTTTTGACGATACTTCCTATAACTGTTGTAATCAAAAAGAGCGGTTTGATGAATAGAATTGCCTTATACCTTTTAAAGCTATTTCCATGTTCTTATAAGTGGCAATTATTGGCGCTTTCTTTGTCATCGATGGTACTAAATCCGCTTATTCCAAGTACTACAGCGAAGTCAGGCCTTTTAGCATCATTAACTGCATCTGTAGCAGAAAAAATGTCATTGGAAAAAAAGAGCAAACCACTTACTGGACTGTTTTTGGCGGTATTTATCAATGGGCCAAGCTTAGGACACATTTTTTTGAGTGGATCAGTCCAGGCATTGTTGGTAGTTGGTATGATGCCAGAAAAGATTGCAGATAATTTTTCGTGGACGGGGTGGTTTATAGCTTCTTTAGTGTGGGCAATAGCAGCATTTGTTTTGGTATATATAGTCCTACTGATTTTGTATAGCCCTAAAGAGTCTATAGGACTTACCAAGAGTGCTTTAAACTCAATGATAAATGACCTGGGGCCAATGTCTCAAACAGAGAAGATAACAGGAATTTTGATGGTATTCACCTTGATAGGATGGATAACCAAGAATTACACAGGAATTCCTGAATGTATTTTTGCAATTATAGTGTATGCATTTCTTCATACTGTTGGGGCAATTTCTAATCAGGAATTTAGATCGGAAATTCCATGGGATATATGGATATATGTTGGAGGAATTGTGTGCATCGCCAGTCTTTTCACGGTTTTGGAGATAGATGTATGGTTAGCTGCTGTAATGGAACCAATAGTAAGACTAATTACTCATAATGCGATAATCTATCTGATTGGACTGGTTATCATAGTTTATCTGTTTAGGATATTTATTGTATCTTCGATTGCTACAGTTACCATATTTTACGTAGTTTTTGCATCCACAGCATATAATTTGCTTGGAATCAGTCCTTTTATTACCGGATTCCTTATCATTGCAGCTTCGAAGTCGTGGCCTACAGAATATACTAATACTAATTTTGTCACAGCACAGGCAATAATGGGAAAAGATGCAGTAGACTTTAAAGAGGCACAGAGAATGTCACATGTATTTATAGCAATAACAATCTTAGCGGCTATCATAAGCATACCATATTGGAAAATTATAGGACTTATGTAAGGGAGGGCGACGGATATGGATCATTATATTATTACTATAGCAAGAGGACTTGGAAGTGGAGGAAGCCATATAGCAAGAAACTTATCAAAAGAGCTGGGAATACCTTGCTATGATAGTGAGATATTAAATATGGCAGCTGATCTTAGTGGAATTAATGAGAGATTTTTTTATGAAGCAAATGAGAGGATAAAAAAAGGATCCCTGGCAATTAAAAACTCTGATGGAGTTTATAATCATGAAAGAGTTTTCAGAGTAGAAGATAAGGATTATTTTTCGAATGAAAATCTTTTTAATATTCAGGCACAGGCAATCAAAAATTTGGCTTTTGATAAGAATGTATCATGCATAATAATAGGTAAAGCGGCAAACTACATTTTAAGAAGCTTGGTCAATGTGATCAAAATAAACATTCAAGCCCCGGAAGAAAAATGTATAAAGAATGTTATGCAAAGACTTCAGTTTAATTATGAAGAAGCAAGAAAGACTATCCAGCAAACTGATAAATATAGAGCTGATTACTACAAGTATTATACAGGTAAAGAGTGGCTAGATCCAAAGGAGTACAATTTATCGATAAATACAGGAACTGTGACAGAAGAATATGCTGCGCAGCTCATTATTAAATTGTTAAAAGATAAGAAGCTAATCTCTGAATAATTAGTAAATTCATCCATATTATTGAAATATTAAAACTATTATTCGTGAAAATAGTCCAATTGCCAAAAATATTTCTTGTCAGTATACTTGTATACAAACAAGGGCGTTTTGATGCACATAGTGTGTCAAAGCGCTTTTTCTTTTTAACATTCTCTCTAAAAGTGTGCATTGAAACAAAGGCGTTTCGGTTTTTACCGGAGCGCCTTTGTTTGCATTTCAAGAAAGGTAGAAAAAGTCTATGGCAATGATAAAGCTTGAAAATGTAAATAAATATTTTGGAGATCTGCATGTTCTTAAAGATGTCAATCTTGAAGTAAATGAAGGAGAGAAACTTGTTATCATAGGCCCTTCAGGATCTGGCAAATCTACAACGGTCAGATGTATGAATTTCCTGGAGACACCATCAAGTGGCAAGGTAACTATAGATGGACATGAACTGAATAATAAGAACAAAACTAAGGTAATCCGTGATACCACATCGATGGTGTTTCAGCAATTTAATCTATATCCACATATGACAGTTCTTAAGAATCTGACGCTGGCGCCGATGAAACTTCATCACAAGTCCAAAAAGGATGCAGAGGAACTAGCATATCACTATCTCGATGTGGTTGGTCTTAAGGACAAGGCAGATGTCTATCCAACAACACTTTCAGGTGGACAGCAGCAGAGAATTGCAATAGCTAGAGCTCTTTGCTCTGAGAGCAAAATAATTTTGTTCGATGAACCTACTTCTGCTCTTGATCCTGAGACCATACAAGAAGTATTAGACGTAATGATAAAGCTTGCAAAAGAGAACATAACAATGGTGGTGGTAACTCATGAGATGGGATTTGCAAGACAGGTGGCCGACAGAGTGGTATTTATGGCAGATGGCCAGATTATAGAAGAGGGAACACCGGAGCACTTTTTTGAAAATCCGGAGAGTGAGAGAGTTAAGCAGTTCCTGGGCAAAATAATCAGATAACTATGGGTTACAGTGCGATCATATAGCACTTACCGAAATAAAAAATTCGAGGAGGACAGAATTATGAGAAAAAAATTGGTAGCTACTTTAATGGCAGGTCTGATGGGGGTTATGCTGGCAGCCTGCGGATCAGCATCAGCAGCGGAGGGAGCAGCGGAGGCAGTTAGTACTGCACCTGATTCCGCAGAGACTGTATCTACTTCAGCGGAGGAGGCAAGTACAGAGGCGGCAGCTACAGAGAGCGCGAGCGCTACAGCAGGAGAGACTTCTGAAGACGTGCAGGCAATTATTGACAGAGGTGTTTTAAGAGTAGGAGTTAAGAACGCAGTAATAGGATTTGGTTATGAAGATCCTCTTACAGGAGAGTATTCAGGTCTTGAGATTGAGCTTGCCAAGGCACTTGCTGCAAAACTTGGTGTAGATGTTGAGTTTACAGCAGTAACTGCAGCAACCAGAACAGAACTCCTTGATTCAGGCGATATTGATTGCGTTTTGGCTACATTCACTATTACAGATGAGAGAAAAGAGAGTTGGGATTTCACAACTCCATATTACACAGATTATGTCAGTGTTTTGGTTGAAGACTCAAAGGGAATCACAACACTTGAAAAACTTGTTGATGCTACAGTAGGAGTTTCATCCGGTTCTACTTCAGCTAAATCCCTGGTTTCAGCAATGATAGAGGCAGGAGTTATAAGTGGAGATGGCTTTGATCCTGAGACATTTGACCCTGCTACTTGGACAGAAGGTATTAAGTTCCAACAGTATGATGACTATCCTACAATTTCAACTGCATTAAGCGCTGGAGAAGTAGACGCATTCTGTGTTGATAAATCAATTCTTGCAATTTATAAGACAGAAGGAAGATCTTACATCGATGCTGAATTCTCTCCACAGGAATATGGTATAGCTACAACTAAGGGCTCCGGATTATCTGCAGTTACAGAAGAACTGGTGACAGCTCTTTTAGCAGATGGAACAATTGATTCACTTATTTCAGAAAACGGACTTGAATAAATAGTTTGGAGGATCGGAAATGTCGGGATTATTTTCTGTAAGAGCATGGAACAAAATATGGTTATACAGAGGAACCTTCCTGCTGGGATTGTCAAATACTCTAAAAACTGCGCTCATTGCACTGATCATAGCACTGGTCTTGGGCATAATATTTGGGCTTATGGCAACTTCCAACAAGAAAATCCTTAAGACCATCAGCAGAGTTTATGTAGAAATAATCCAGAATACTCCGGTCCTTTTGCAGATGTGCTTTTTATATTACGCACTGGCATTCTCTGGTCATAGTCCCGGAATTATTGTTACAGGATTTCTGGCTCTTGGGATTTACACCGGAGCCTATATGGCGGAGGTTATAAGAGCTGGAATTGAGGCGGTTCCAAAGGGACAGTTTGAAGCAGCTCAGGCGCAGGGGTTTGGGTATGTTCAGATGATGTTCTATATCATTATTCCGCAGAGTATTAAAGTGATCCTGCCACCTATGACTAACACAATAGTTACCATGATCAAAAACACTTCTTGCCTGTACATAGTTGGTGGTGCGGATTTATTGTCATTGACATACAGTTTTGTCACTGGAGAGAATACGGGAGGTTCATATGCTCCTGCGTACATTGTATGTGGTGTGATTTTCTTCCTTATCTGCTTCCCTCTGTCTACAATTGCTTCAACCTGGGAGAATTCACTTAAAAAGAGGGAGCAGAAGGCCACACTAAATCTTGGAGTTACGGAGGCTTGATATGAGTACGTTTGGAAATAGTTTGTCAATGCTCGGAAACCCGGCAATCATACAGTTCATTTTATATGGGGTTCTATTTACGCTGATAATCTCAGTGGTCTCTGTACTCTTTAGTGTGGTTATAGGAACCTGTCTTGCGCTCATGAGGAATTATTGTGGCAAACAGAAAGCTCTGCCGCTTAAGATTTTTTCAGTTACCTATATAGAAATGTTCAGAAACACACCGCTGCTATTCTGGATATTTATATGTGTGGTTTTTTGTCCCTGTCCTAAATTTGTGGATCAAGCAATGTTCGGACTTTCTTCAGTCAATAACAAGCTTATGTTTAAAGCAGCAGTAGCACTTATTCTCTATACTTCGGGAGTAATTGCGGAGATAGTAAGAGGCGGACTAAATTCAGTGGCTCACGGACAGATTGAGGCTGGACACTCACAGGGCTTTAATATGCTTCAGATCATGTGGTATATAGTACTACCACAGACCTTTAGGGCAATCATACCAACACTTTTAAGTCAGGTAATTACAACTATTAAAGATAGCTCATTCTTGGCAAACGTTGCAGTAATAGAACTTATGGCCAGGACAAAGCAGATTCTGTCCGCAGCCAATAGATACAACGGGACTAATGCAATAAATGTATCAGATGTTTTTGTTCTATTCGGAATGGCAGCAGCCATATATTTTATCATTAACTTCACCATTTCTATGACGGTTAGAAGATTACAGATCAAAAAGAGGACATCAAATGGAAAAATATGTAGTTACAATATCCAGACAGTTCGGAGCGATGGGAAGGACGATTGCCCAGAGTATGGCTAAGACTCTTGGAATTGAGTTTTATGATAGAGATATTGTAGAAGAGACGGCCAAGAGAATGAACTTGCCTGTCTCCGAGATTAGTGATGAAGAGGAGAGGGCAACAGGTTTTTTTGCGGAAAAGAGATATCCACTTGGGATGGGATCTGCTAGCATGCAACAGGAGATATTTCAGATTCAGTCAAATATCATACGTGATATTGCTTCTAAAGAGTCATGCATTTTGGTTGGAAGATGCTCAGATTATTGCCTCAAGGATATGGATAGAGTTCTGAATGTTTATATATATGCTTCTACAGAACAGCGAATAGATAATTGTGTGACAAAACTTGGTATGGATGAAAAGACAGCTCGCAAGATGGTTAAAGATGTTGATAAAGCCAGGGAGAGTTATCGTATCAAGTATTGCTCCGGAGTTACCGGTGTACTTGATCACCGCGATATATGTATTGATTCCGGGAAATTTGGAATAGAAGGAACAGCAAATATACTATGCAACATAATAAAATCCCTCATGTGGGAATGAGAATAATAAAATCGGCGTTTGGAGTGTTGCTTTGTTTTGTGATCTATCTTTTGAGGGGCAGACAGGGAACACCTTTCTATTCAGCGCTGGCAGTTTTGTGGTGTATACAGAATCAAACTAAGAATACTTTTGGGAATGCGATCCAAAGGACAATAGGAACAGGAATAGGTGCAGTGTATGGACTGGCATATATTCTTTTTAAAATGAATGTTGTAAGTTATGGAGACGGCTTTGGACACTATTTTATTATTTCACTCCTTATCATCCCAATAATCTATACGACTGTTCTTTTCAAGCAAAAAAAGGCATCATATTTTTCTTGTGTTGTTTTCTTAAGTATAGTTGTCAATCATCTGACAGATGAAAATCCATATCTTTTTGTATTAAATCGAAGCCTTGATACTCTGATAGGAATATTGCTGGGACTTGTTATCAATTCAGTTCACATTCATGGAGCACCGGATAAAAATACCTTGTTCATTGCAAATGTAGATATGGCTATCATGAATAAGGGAGAGAAGTTATCTCCATACAGTAATGTAACAATAAATAGTATGTTGGAATCAGGAATAAATATGACGTTCTCGTCTCTTTGCACACCGGCTTCATTTTTGGAATCTATGCCGGATATAAAACCAAAGCTACCCATAATTGCAATGGATGGAGCTGTTTTATATGACATTAGGGAGAACAGATATCCAAAGGTGTATGTTATTTCTGCCATACACTCAGGCAAAATTGAGAAATTGATCATAGAGAAGGGATTCAACGTATTTACCACAGTTATTTTGGAGGATGTTCTTTTAATATATTACAAGAAACTGATAAATGAGGCAGAAGTTGATATTTATGATAAGCTCCACAAGTCACCTTTTAGAAATTATTTAAATAAGGAGAGGCCATATGACCATCACGTGGTGTATATGATGTGCATTGATAAGACAGACAGGATCCATGAGCTGGTAAAAGAAATAAAGAAAGAGGGCCTGGATACAGAAGTAAAAATGTTATGCTATCCTTCGGATGACTATAAGGGATATTCATATTTGAAAATATATAATAAGAATGCTTCAGTAGATAATATGATTGATTATCTTAATGGACAAAAAGTGTTTGAAAATGTCGCATTTTATCACGATAGCCTGTACAAAAATGCTGACATGGTAATTAGAAAAATAAGAAAAAAGTACTATCAGTGGCACAAGGATAAAAAATGCAATGTTTTATCCTTGCAAGCATAAAAACCGCGTAGATAATGCTATAAAATAAAAATAAAATGTATGATATGGAGAAGATTTTTGCTCTGTATCATACATTTTTTTGTTATGACAAAGAAGCAATTCGTGTCATAACCACAGCCTACAGAGCAAAATGGTGGGTATAGCAAATTTAATAGGAGAAGGTTATGGAGAAAACAGTTAAGCTGACGACAGCACAGGCGCTGGTGAGATTCCTTGACCAGCAGTATGTTTCTTTTGACGGAAAAGAGACAAAGTTTGTAGAAGGTATTTTCACAATATTCGGCCACGGAATCGCGGTAGGGCTTGGGGAAGCCCTTGATCAGAATCCGGGAAAGTTAAAGATATTTCAGGGGAGAAATGAGCAGGGTATGTGCCACACAGCCTGCGCATTTGCAAAACAGCACAATCGAAGAAAGATTATCGCATGTTCTTCAAGCGTTGGACCCGGTGCTGCAAATATGGTTACAGCCTGCGCTGATGCTACTGTTAATCATATTCCACTTCTTGTTTTTCCGGCGGATACTTTTGCTTCAAGGCAGCCTGATCCTGTTCTGCAGCAGCTGGAAGTTGATTCATCACTTGCAGTAACAACAAATGATGCATTTAAGCCAGTGTGCAAGTACTGGGACAGAATAAACAGACCTGAACAGCTCATGACAGCTATGATAAGCGCCATGAGAGTTTTGACAGACCCCGCTCAGACCGGCGCTGTCTGCATTGCACTTCCTCAGGATATAGAGGGTGAAGCTTACGATTATCCGGAGTACTTCTTTAAAAAGAGAGTACACAGAATAGTACGTCAGGTGGCAGCAGCTGAGGAAATAGCTGATGTTGTTGAGAAGATAAAAAAGGCAAAGAAGCCTCTTGTGGTAGTTGGTGGCGGAGCCAAGTATTCTGAAGCCGGGGAAACAATAGAGAAATTCTGCAACTCTTTTAACATTCCATTTGGAGAGACTCAGTCAGGAAAGAGCGCCTGCAAGTCATCAGATCCTATGTGCCTTGGAGGAATCGGAGTAACCGGCACTTCAGCAGCTAACCAGATTGCCAAAAAAGCTGATCTTATAATCGCGCTTGGAACAAGACTCTCAGATTTCACAACAGGTTCAAAGAGACAATTTAAGCAGGGTGCAGAGGTTGTAACCATAAATGTAAACCGCTTTGATGCTTACAAGATGGATGCCACAAAGGCAGTTGGCGACTTAAAAGAGACACTTCTTTTGGTGATAAAAGAACTTTCAAAGAGCAAATATAAGAGTGCCTATAAAGATGAGATAAAAACTGCAAAAGCAAAATGGGAAAAAGAGATGGAGCGACTTGGCGGCATTGTTTATACAGGCCCTAAGTTTAAGCCTATGATCGAAGCTCGCGATCCAAGAACACTTCCGGAGTTCCATGAACTTACAAAGGCAACTCTGACTCAGACCGCGGCGATTGCTACAGTCAGAAGATGCATAGACGAGAACGCAACAATAGTTACAGCCGGAGGTTCACTGCCAAGTGATCTTCAGAGAATGTGGACCACAGACGAAAGATGCGGCTATCACGCAGAGTACGGATATTCCTGCATGGGATATGAAGTTGCCGGAGCTCTCGGCGTAAGGCTTGCAGATCCCAAAAAGGAAGTTTACACATTCCTTGGAGACGGAAGTTTCCTCATGCTCCATAGCGAAATTGCGACAGCAATGCAGGAAAAAGCCAAGATAAACATCCTCGTATTTGATAACTGCGGCTTTGGCTGTATCAACAATCTGGAAATGACTCACGGCATGGGCTCAATTGCAACAGAGTTTCGTTATAGAGATAAAAATGGAAAGCTCTCCGGGGACCTTATTCCAATTGATTATGCAATGATCGGAAGAGGATACGGACTTAAGACTTACACAGTAAGAACAGTGGAAGAACTGGAAGAAGCCCTCAAGGATTCCAGGAAACAGAAAGTTTCAACACTTATAGATCTCAAGGTAATGCCTAAGACCATGACTGATGGCTATGATTCCTGGTGGGATGTAGGACTGGCAGCTGTATCTGAGAGTAAGAGCGTAAGAGACTGCAGAAAAGAAGTCGAGGAAGGCAGACGCGAAGCAAGAAAGTATTAAAGAAAAACATAGATATGTAAAGGGATTAGAAAGAAGGGGTTACACAGATGGGAAAAGTTTTTGGATATCCTGAGTTTGACGCAAACGGTGAGAAAATCCTGACAACCTATGACAATGATTACAAAGATATGCTCATGGATATCCGAGTTTATCGTCTGTCACAGGGACAGGTAAAAGAGCTTCTTAAACCTGAAGAGGAGATGGCAGTTCTTTTGCTCAAAGGAAAGCTCAAATACTCATGGAATGGGCAGGAAAAAGAAGTCTACAGAAAAGACGTGTTTACTGACGGGCTCTATGCTCTTCATGTCTGCAAGAACACAAAGGTTGTGATTAAGGCAGAGAGCGACGTCGAGGTTCTCATTCAGTGCACAGACAATGAAAGAGAATTTGAAGCAAAATTCTATGATCCTGAGAACACACCTTGGATCTATTCCTGCAAAGATAAATTTGGGGGCACGGCAAAGAGAAGAGTAAGCACTGCATTTGACTATGAGACAGCGCCATATTCAAACATGGTTTTGGGAGAAGTTTTAAATGACCCGGGCAACTGGTCAGGGTATATTCCACACACTCATCCACAGCCTGAGACATATTATTTCCTATTTGATCGTCCGGAGGGGTTCGGCGCGAGCTTCGTAGGAGATGAGGTGTTTAAGAGTGTTGACGGAAGCTTTTCTGCAATCCCTGGAGGCAAGGTTCATCCGCAGTCCTGCGCACCGGG
>JAEEGF010771107.1_pt1 | contig 16519 bp, 5 predicted proteins | sample 9134171 | NCBI WGS metagenome assembly JAEEGF01 (sample SAMN16246542, study PRJNA631951) | gut metagenome | biome: gut microbiome; feature: rumen; material: AP-attached | host: Bos | place: Iran: Karaj | collected 2018-10
ACTTTCAGAAATGGAGAACTTGAAGTCAAGAAGACCGAAGATGTCAGCATTGCCAAGCCTATCGTGACATGGTTGGCCCCTGCGCAGAGCGACATGGAAACTACCAGCAGCAAGCAAACTGTAAAACTTTGCGTTGCCTCAAAAGCAAGCATCGACGAAGTTACCGTAACGGTAAACGGAGTTGTAAAGGCAAAAAAATCGAACAGGGGCTTTACTGTAGTTTCAAGCCAGTGCGACTATACTTTCGAATATGAAATAGACCTCGAACCAGGACAAAACGAAATAAAGGCAATCGTCAAGAATGCAGGCGGAACTACAACAACCGACTCGCGACGCGTTACACTCAACAAGAGCGATAATGTATCGAGCGAAAAACGACTTGCACTTATCATTGGCAACGGAGCCTACCAATACATCGGTGCGCTCAACAACCCGTCAAACGATGCCAGACTTATGGGCGAAACCCTAGGTTCACTCGGCTTCGAAACAATGGTGTACACCGACCTTTCACAAAACGAGATGATTTCGAAGATACGTGAGTTTGGAAACAAGCTTACCGAAGAAAAGGCTGTCGGATTATTTTTCTACGCCGGACATGGCTTGCAGGTAAACGGTGAGAACTACCTCGTCCCCATTACAGCAAACATCACCAAACAGCAGGATGTAGAACTCGAATGCGTAAACCTGAAGCGCGTACTTGGAGAAATGGAATACGCACAAAACGACCTGAACATCATAATCCTCGATGCTTGCCGCAACAATCCGTTTGCAAACGTCAGAGCAATAAACAATGGCGGTCTTGCCGCAGTAAATGCACCAAGAGGCACTTTCATCGCGTTTGCCACATCGCCAGGCAATGTAGCATCGGACGGTAGCGGAAGCAATGGCCTTTACACCGAACAGCTGGCACAGGAAATAACCCAGCCAGGAATAAAAATAGAAGATGTCTTCAAGAAAGTTCGCTCAAGGGTTTACGAAATAAGCCAGCAGCAACAAATTCCATGGGAAAATTCCTCAATATTCGGTGACTTTTATTTCAAGAAATAATAATACAAAACAATAAACAGCATGAGAGCTTTGATATTATTTGTTGCAGTCCTGTTTGCTTCGATTAGCACATTTGGACAGCATTTTACTGGTTGCGTTGTCGATACTATAGCAGCAAAACGTCTGCCCGAAAAAGCATCAAACACACGCGATGTATATTCCAACCTGCCAAAAGCAGTATCGCTTCAGAAATGGACACCAGTCCCAGGAAACCAAGGCCAAACCGGCACATGTACCGCATGGTCGTCGACATACTGCATAGCAACAATGTCGTGGGCAATGCGCAACGGAATAACAGACCGTAAGAAAATTACCGAAAACGCCTATCTTCCAGCATATACATACGTCAATATACTTAGGCAGAGCACACAAAATTGCGCCGCAGGAACCGACATTGCCGACGCATGCGCATGGCTAAAGAACACTGGCTCGGTAAAATTAAGCGAATATCCGCAGAATCCAGCATGTATAAACACCTCCGATGTTCCTACTGCATGGAAACAAAAAGCATCACAAAATAGAATCTTGGGATTCACAAAACTGTACTACCAATGGGCAGGCGGATATTCGTACAAGGTCGAAAAAGTAAAGAAAAGTCTCGCCGAAGGCAAGCCAGTGCTTATAGCTTTCAACTGTGCATTTTCGTTCTCGAACGGAACTGGCTTACGTAGCGACGGACTATGGCAACCAGCAAGCAACGAACAAGCTACCCTGAACTACGGCGGTCACGCCATGGCAGTAGTCGCATACGACGATACAAAATTCAACGGAGGCGCATTCCTTGTACAGAATAGTTGGGGTACCGACTGGGGACTCAACGGTTATTTCTGGATTACCTACTACCATTTCGCATGGTGGGTTTACTACGCTTTCGAAATAAACACGCAGATAAACAACTCGAAGATAGATACCAACACCGACAACCTCGACTTCTCTACAAACTTCTACGATTACGCCGACAACAACGATTATAACAACAACGACTATAACTATTACGACGACAACAACAATAACAACAATTACGATTACAACGACGGAAACGACAGCAATAATGTAGATTACACCTTCGACGACCTCGGTCTCGACGATTTCTTATCCGTTGACTACGACTACCTCGACAATTTTGTCGATGGCGACGACTATCGCATCGACAACGATAACAACAATGACAACAACGATAGCAACATCGATGACAATAGCAACTATTCTTCGTACAACATACTGTACCAGGATGGCGACAATGGTGCTTGGAAAGGCTACAAGGACAGCGACTATACCGCCGAAGACTACCGCTACATGGAGGAAGAAAGAAAATCGCGCAACTCGGCGGCATTCCAGTATGTAAGCAACATGTCGTACGAGGAGAACATGAAACACATGAACGAAAGCCTTGGAATAAAGGATGCGCCAAAGAACAACGCAAAAGACCGCGGTGTAAAGGTAATTAGCGTTGACAAGATAAAGACACCCGACGGCAACAAAGTTGATGTAAACAATTTCGCCGGCAGCATAAGCATTATCCTTGGCGACAACACGGCAATGCAAGGAACAGTACGCGACAAAACAATAAACATATCGAAATCATACCAATCGGGCACTTACTTCAGAATATATGTAGAAAACAATTCACCGGCTTACGTATATGTTTTTGGAACCGACCTCACCAACGAAGTGTACAACATATTCCCTCAGTGCCGACTGATAAGCCCGCTGCTCGACTACAGCGACAGCCGCATAGCAGTCCCCGACGAACGACACTTCATCCAGATGGACGACCAGACCGGAACCGACTACATATATGTACTTTACAGCCGTGTTCCCCTGAATATCGATGAAATTCGCAACCGTATGGCAAAGACATCAGGCGACTACGCAGAACGTCTGTTCAAGGTTATGGGACCTAAGACTTTCTCCCTCGACGAAGCCAATGTTTCGGGTACATCCACATTCAAGTTCGATGCTAAATCCATCAAAAAGCAATGCCTCGGTGCTGTTATAAAAATCAACCACATAAAATAAGTTTATCATTGGTGTCCACAAAAAAAGGACAACACATGTAATTGTACATATTATCAAGCATTTAGACGATAACATTAATAAAGTGGCTCGTCATTTACTTGCTTCGCTGCGTGAGCTAAAGGTACGGAAGCTAGTCGTAACACGCGATACGGAACGGGGAGCGTTGTGAAGACTGCTATCCGTAACGTTGCTTGCAACCTCGCGAAGCCTGCGAGCAATCTGTTAACGGATTATTAGAAAGCTGATTCCGGACAAGTGAACTCACAAGCAACGTTCCTTTTGCTGTTCGTTCTACTTTCCGGAATGATCAAAGAGCGTTTAGCGGAGATTAATAAAAAATAGTGTCGTACCATGGCACGACACTATACATAATAACAACCTATTATTTTTATTTTACAACGATGTTCACGATCTTCTTCGGAACAACGATAACCTTTGCTACCTGCTTTCCATCGGTATATTTCTTGGTGTAATCGTTAGCCATGACAGTGTCCTCGATTTGCTTCGGGTTCATGTCGAGCGGAAGTTCGAGGTTGAAACGCATCTTTCCGTTGAACGAAATCGGGTAGGTGAAAGTGGTTTCCTTGGTGAAAGCCTCGTTGTATTCCGGCCACTGAGCCTTGGTAACCGATGTGTCGTGTCCGAATTCGTGCCATAGTTCTTCAGCGATGTGCGGTGCATACGGCGAAATAAGAACGCAAAGCGGTTCAAGGATTTCGCGCTTGTTGCACTTGCCAAGTTCGTTGCAGCAAATCATGAAGCAGCTTACGCAGGTGTTGAACGAGAACCTTTCAATGTCATCGGTAACTTTCTTGATGGTATTGTGCAAAGTCTTCAGTTCTGCAGGCGTAGCCTTTTCATCCGAAATGCAGAAATTATTGTCCTCGTCGTGGAACATACGCCAGAACTTCTTTATGAATCTTGCAACGCCTTCGATTCCGTTGGTATCCCACGGCTTTGCCTGTTCAACAGGACCGAGGAACATTTCGTAAAGCCTCAAGGTGTCGGCACCGTAACGTTCTACAAGGTCATCTGGGTTCTGAACGTTGTACATCGATTTCGACATCTTTTCAATTTCCCATCCGCAGACATACTTTCCATCTTCAAGAACGAACTGTGCATCGTTGAAGTCGGGTCTCCACTGACGGAACTTTTCTATGTCGAGAATGTCGTTACTTACAATGTTGATGTCGACGTGAATCGGAACGGTGAATTCTTCGCGACCAGGAATGTTCTTCGAAATGAACAAATTGATTGGAACAAATGCTTCGCCTTCCTCAAATTCGGGAACATCGCCGCCAGCAACCAAATCCTTGATTTTCTGTTCAACCACATCAATATGGTTCATTACATCGAAGATTGAAATAAGCAGAATTCTGTAGCCCTTGTCCTTTGCATATTCGCTGTATGCTTCGGCAACCTTTTCAAGCGAATGTTCGCGCTTAATTTCAATAAGGATTTTCTTTTCATCGCAGTAGAAGTCGAAACGGCGCTTGCCATCCTTGTAGTCCTGCTTGAATTCAACGCCTAACTTCTTGTCCTTCAGCAACTGCCAAACCTTATATTCGGCCATCTTTTCGAAACTGCTGACGCGGTAAACAAAGTTCGAGCGGCCCTGAATCATACCCTGGTTGATGAGCTTCTTGTATGGCTCTTCGTTTGGAACCAATCCGAGGTCGTAAAGGAACTTGTTCCAGAAACGTGAATATATAAGGTGTCCGGTTGCATGTTCGCGACCGCCGATGTAAAGGTCAACATTCTGCCAGTAGTTGACTGCTTCGGGCGAGAAAATCATCTCGTCGTTGTGCGGGTCGGTGTAGCGCAGGTAATATGCCGACGAACCAGCAAATCCTGGCATTGTCGAGGTTTCGTACTTGTAGCCTTCGGGTGTACACCAGTTCTTTGCGCGTGCTAATGGCGGTTCTCCGGTTTCGGTTGGCAAATATTTGTCAACTTCGGGCAGTTCGAGCGGAAGTTTTGACTCATCAAGCGGATATGGGATGCCGTCCTTGTAGTAAATCGGGAACGGTTCGCCCCAGTAGCGCTGACGGCTGAAAATGGCGTCGCGCAGACGATAGTTTACCTTGCGCTTGCCTATGCCCATCTCCTCGATGCGGTCGTTCATAGCCTTTATGGCCTGTTTTACGCGCAATCCGTTGAGGAAATCCGAATTCATAAGTATGCCGTCCTTCGAATCAAACGACTCTGTCCATTGGTCGGTCGGTACGATTTCGGCACCTTCCTTTGCAACCACCTGTGAAATAGGCAGATTGAAGTGACGTGCAAATGCAAAGTCGCGGCTATCGTGTGCCGGAACTGCCATAATTGCGCCCGTACCATAACCTATTAATACATAGTCGGCGATAAAGATTGGAATACGCTCCTTTGTGAATGGGTTAATTGCATACGAACCTGTCATCTGTCCGCTGACTTTCTTCTCGGCCATACGTTCAACATCGGAACGGTTCTTTGCCCATGTTACATACTCCTCAACCTTTGCGCGATACTCGTCGGTAGCGAGAGAAAGAGCAAGGTCGTGTTCGGGTGCAATTACCATGAACGAAACGCCGAAAATAGTATCGGGACGGGTGGTGAAGATTTCCATCTTCTCGTTGCGGCCTTCGATTTCGAAGAATACCGATGCACCTTCGCTGCGACCTATCCAATTGTTCTGTATGTCCTTTACTGGTTCTGGGAAATCAACGGTGTTAAGTCCATCGAGAAGTCTTTGTGCGTAAGCTGTGATTCTCAACGACCATTGGCGCATTTTCTTGCGCTCAACAGGGTAGCCACCACGAACCGAAAGACCATCTACAACCTCATCGTTGGCAAGCACGGTTCCAAGTTTCGGACACCAGTTTACAGGAATGTCGGCAAGGTAGGCAAGACGGTAGTTCATAAGAACTTGCTGCTGCTTTTTCTCGTCCCACGAATTCCATTCATCTGCTGTGAACGAAAGGTCTTCGGTGCAAGCAAGGTCAAGACCTTTGGTGCCTTGGCTGGCGAAAATCTTGACAAGCTCGCTAATCGGACGAGCCTTCTGCGCTTGATTGCAATAATACGAATTGAAAAGTTGAATGAAAGTCCACTGCGTCCACTTGTAGTATTTCGGGTCGCTGGTGCGCACCTCGCGGCTCCAGTCGAACGAAAAGCCTATGTTGTCTAGTTGTTCGCGGTATTTGTTGATGTTCTTTTCGGTGGTTATAGCAGGGTGAGTGCCTGTCTGGATGGCGTACTGTTCGGCAGGAAGACCGAAAGCATCGTAGCCCATCGGGTGCAGCACGTTGAAGCCCTTAAGTGTCTTGTATCTTGAAAAGATGTCGGAAGCGATGTATCCAAGCGGATGTCCTACGTGCAAACCGGCTCCCGAAGGATATGGGAACATGTCGAGGACATAGTATTTGGGCTTAGATTTGTCGATGACAGCCTTGTAGGTGTCGTGTTTCTTCCAGTATTCGCGCCATTTGCGCTCAATTTCCGTAAAATTGTATTCCATCTTTTATAAATTTTTGAAGATGCAAAAGTAAGAAAAATAAGAATTTGATGATTTGAAAATTTGAAAATTTAACTTCGTATGGCTAAAGGATGATATGTTTGAAGAATAAAATGTTCAAATGTTACAATCGCAGCGACACAATGCTTTGTGCTGTATTCCGCGTCTGTGCATTGTGAATTAAATGATTACGATGCCTATATGGTTATGGAGTGGCATTTTATAAAAAAATGCAAGTATTTTTGTATATAAAACGAGAAAAGTTGTTATAAATGTTTATCTTTGCGAATTTTAGAAACTAATTGGATATGTGGCAGAAGATCGCAAGGTTGATATTGAGGCGGAAGTATTACCTTATAGCCGCCATAGCGCTGGTAACGCTATTCTTGGGCTATGAGGCTTTGCATGTTCGTATGGATTACGGATATGCCCGTATGCTTTCGGAGGATGATGAAGTATATCTGCAGAACAAAAAGTTTAAAGAGTTGTTTGGCGATGAGGCTAACGCCATTGCTGTCGGCATAAACGATAGCAAGTTGCTTACCGACTATTCGCATTTCGAGAAATTCAGGCAGCTCGACAAGAAGATAAAGTCGCATAAGGACGTGCGCCTTACTTTCTGTGCGCTCGAGGCGATAAACCTGCAGATGGCTACCGTTGACGATGGCAAGGGCGGCAAACGTCGTGCCTACCAGCCTGTGAAAATATTCGACGAGTCGATATCATCGCAGGCAGAACTCGATAGCGCCAGCAACGTGTTCTTCGGTTTGCCTTTCTATACCAATCTGCTTTATAGCAACGATACCAACGTTTTCCTCTTTACAATAACTCTCGACCCCGAAATCCTCAATAGCTCGCAGCGCCAGAAGTCGGTGGCTGAAATCGAGGACATCGTATTCAAGTATTCCGAAGATGCAGGCGTTGATGTTCACATATCGGGACACCCCTACATACGTACTGAAATAACCAACCTCATAAAGAAGGAACTTCTGATATTTACGCTGCTTGCCGTGCTTGTCTGCGTAATAATATTGTATATATTCTTCCGCTCGTTCAAGATTATTTTTGCTTCGCTCATCGTCGTGGCGCTCAGTCTTGGATGGGTGTTCGGCTATATGGTGCTGCTTGGATACCAGGTCACCATTCTTACATCGATGATTCCGCCGTTGCTGATAGTAATCGGCATCCCGAACATTATATATATGTTCAACAAGTACCATGCCGAGTACAAGTTGCACGGGCGTAAGGTAATGGCATTGCACCGTACGATATGCAAGATTGGAAATGCCTCGTTTGTAACTAACCTTACAACGGCTTGCGGTTTTGCAACGTTTATCATCACGTCCAACAGCCTGCTTATCGAATTTGGCGTTGTGGCATCGCTGGGCATAATGACGGTGTTCCTGCTGTCGTTGCAGATAATACCTATTTTCTTCAGCCTCAGCAAGCCGCCTTCAGTAAAGGCAACAAAGCACATCGACAACAAGGTTATTACCGGCATTGTGTCCAAGATCGAGGATATAGTAACATACAAACGTCCACGGGTATATGTCGTTTTTGTAACGTTGGCAGTGGTAATGCTGGCAGGACTTTTCCTTATCGACCGCGCTGGATATATTCTCGATGATATTCCCGACGATAGCCGCTTGTGTGTCGATACTAGGTTCCTCGAAGATAATTTCGGTGGAGTTTCGCCTATCGAGATTGTTGTAATTTCGAAGGATACCTTGCGCAACGACCTCGACTATGTCGATCAGATTGAGCGACTCGACTCCTTGCAGCATAGGTTGGCAAAATATCCGGAACTTTCGAGGTCTGTGTCGATTGCCGACGCTGTGAAGTTCCTTTACCAGTCGCTTAGGGCGGGTAACAGCTACGAACTGCCACCTTCGCCCGATACATATTCGACAATTATCAAGCGAATGCCCGATATGAATGGTGCAGGTCTCGAAAAGTCGTTCATCGACAGCACTCGCACGGCTACACGTGTTAGCATGAATATCAAGGATGTGGGTTGCAACCGTATCGAAGCACTTTTGCCTTTGCTGAAAAAGGACATCGACGATGTGTTCCCTGCCGACAGGTACGAGACGATAATAACGGGTAACTCCATAATGAACTATACGGGAACAACGTATCTGACAAAGAATCTGTTTGTAAGCCTTGCGCTTGCAGTGCTTGTGATAGCCTTGTTCCTGTTCGTAATGTTCAGGTCTATCAAGGTGACATTGCTTTCGCTAATACCTAATCTTATACCAATGATTGTTACCGCCGGCATTATGGGATACTTTGGCATTCCGATAAAGCCATCTACAGTATTGGTGTTTAGCATAGCATTTGGTATTTCGGTCGACGATACTATACATTACCTTGCAAAATACAGCCAGGAATTGAAACATTCCGACGGAAACATAGGCGCTTCTGTTAGAAATGCACTGTCGGAAACTGGTATGAGCATGATATATACATCGATCATTCTGGTTTTAGGTTTCGGAATGTTTATAATTTCCGACTGGGGAGGTGCTCAGTCGATGGGAATACTGGTTTCGACGGCATTGTTTGTAGCAATGTTTTCCAATATAATCCTGTTGCCCTCGCTGTTGATGACGCTCGAACATCATTTCAACAAGAAGGTGTTTGGAGAACAGTTCCTGCAGATATATAACGAGGAGGATGAGATAGATCTCGATGAACTAAAGATGGAAGGGGAGGATGACTTGTATGAAAAATAGGCGAATGAAGCAGAAATATGAGAGGCATATATTGGTGACTGGTGGTGCGGGATTCATTGCCAGCGCTCTTGCAGAGCGACTTTCAGAGGATACTTCTAACCTAGTAGTTATTCTCGATAATCTTTCAACTGGTGATGTATGCAAGTTGCCGTCGCCAAGACCGAATTTGTTTTTCGTCGAAGGCGATGTGAACGACTACAGGACTGTGCTCGAGGTGATGACCACCTACGACATCGACTATGTTTTCCACTATGCGGCGGTTGTCGGTGTAAATCGTACCCAGATGCACCCTATACGTGTACTCGAGGACTTGCGCGGAATCGAGAATATTTGCAAGATAAGCAAGGACAGGGGTGTGAAGCGAGTTTTTTATGCGTCGTCGTCTGAAGTATATGGCGATCCTGTCGAGTTCCCGCAGAATGCGCACAATACGCCCCTCAACTCGCGTGTGCCATACGCGGTGGTGAAGAATGCCGGTGAGGTTTTCCTGAGGTCATATCACAAGGAATATGGTCTCGACTACACCATTTTCCGCTTTTTCAATACGTACGGACCAAAACAGAGCAAGGATTTCGTCATCAGCAAGTTCATGAACATGGCGCTCAACAATAAGCCCATTTCTATTTATGGCGACGGTTCGCAGAGCCGTACCTTCTGCTATATCGACGATAATATCGCTGCTACGGTGAAGATTGCCTACAACGACTTGTTTGTAAACGATGTGGTTAACATTGGCAATTCGCGTGAGACTTCGGTCCTCGAGTTGGCTAATATAATAATAGGTATAACCGGTTCCAAGTCGGAGATAGTTTATCTGCCTCCATTGCCCGAGGGCGACATGAAGCGTCGTTGCCCCGACAACTCCGATATGTTGAAAGTTCTTGGTCGTCCGCTTGTAAAGCTCGAGGATGGAATAAGGAATATACTCAAAGCGGTTAAGGGTTAAAGGTGTTTTGATAGGCTTCGCCGTTTCACAACAATAGCCGTAATGTTGTTTGCCCCCTCGCCCTAAGGTCCTTAAAAAACTTAAGGACGTTAACCTTGGGCAAGGCAAAAACAAACGTGCGGTATTTTTGCAACAACACTAACAACATTTGACAACATGGTTAGCGCTGTTCGCGGCGAACAAAAAAGACAACCACGAATTACACAAACTTTTAGCTCGGCATAGCCAATCTGCACGAATGGGGATGACATGCAAAAGAATTTTTTGGCTTGCCGAAAAAATATTCGTGTCAATTCGTGAGATTCGTGGTAAAATATCTCCGTTCCGAGCTTTGCAAGGAACTATTGTTTCGTATTGTTTGGAGATCGCGGATAGCAGTCTCCGCAATGCTTCCGTTCAGTATCGCGAGCTTTGACTAGCTTCCGCGATGACTACGAGGGTGGACTATCGGTTCTCTGTTGTTTAAGTTGTTTCGTGTTGTCGTTTTATTTTTTTTTTATAGCCATGTGAGCAATTTCCGCGTAAATTACCCACCTTATTTTAGTAGGTATTTTTACTTGATTTCTATATCTATTTACGCTATTGTCTGGTAATCAGTGGCATATGTCTTATTGGTGTGTTAAATTTCACTTCGTCGGAAAATTGTCCGAGCTTCGTCTGCGATTTTGAGCCGTTCGCCCTCAAAAATGTATTTTTTGTGTCCCACTAACCTGTAATTCGTATAACTCATTTTACGATACAAGTAGGTAATATTACCTATTGGTATATTATTCGAGATATAATTGTGCTGTTTGTACTAAAAAAAATATTTTTGCGCTCGAAAAATAAGAAAAAGATAGCCTATTTGTTAGTGTTTTATTTAGGTCCTTTTTCACGTATATATGTTGTTGTATTATTGTTATGGGTAAAAATCTTTTGTTTGGCAAATCAGCCGCTTGCATGGGAAATGCAAGGAATTTTTGTTGCTTAAAAACTACTGTTAATCACGTGGCAAAGCAATTGTTGTTTTTGGCAGCATTTGTTTTTTTATACGCGGGCGCATGGGCGCAGGCGACCACAACCGTAGCTAGTGGAACTTCCAGCGATACTCCCATACTTTTGGAAGTTTGGGGTGCTCAGGATGCATCGGTAAGTGCCACTCCTGTAGAGCGCACTTCTCCCAACGGCAACGCCATTTATGGTTCATATGATATTAACATTACCAAGGATGGCCGCGAGTGGCAGCCCGAACCGGAGCAGCCTGCAATGGTAACCATGCAAGACCCCAACTTTGCCGACGGACAGATGCTCGATATTTACCACGAAGGTGCCAACGGACTCGAATTCGTGGCTACCGTGGCTTCCGAAAACGGCAAAATCACTTTCCCTGCCCACTCGTTCTCGGTGTATATCGTGGCTGAGGCTGGCGATTATGCTCGCTTGAAAGTGAACCTGCACCGTGCCGATGGCTCTGTCGTTACAATCTGGGTAAAGAAACTCGACCTTGACACCTATCAGGGCGTTGGTAATTTCAACCGCATAGTCTATAACCCCGGCATGGGAACTCCCGCTACTGGCGTGGATTGCATGGGGTGGATTGCTAAAGCTAACTATGAGAAAGAGGACATTCCAAATGCCTTGACGTATGAACAGGTGCGCGACAGTATCCGCAACAGGGTTAGCGCTGGTGTGACCGACGGAACACAATTGGACTTTTACGCTATGCTCTTCAAGCACTATTCGGTTACCTATTTGGCCGAAAACGAGTCTGTACAACATACCGATGTAATATCCTATCGTGCAGATGTCAACAATCCAACTTTGAATTATTATGTAGATGCATTATACACCCCGGCTTCCTCCACCCAGAATTTTGAGGGATGGTTGGTATCTACCCGTTCCGATGGAGAACATATCTCTGGACATACTAATGATTTTCAAAATTATGCCAATAGAACCGAAATCGGTATAACTGGCGATGTGACCTTTAGGGTTAATGTTTCCGAAGGACATTGGCTTATTTACCACGAGAACGGCAAGGGCGCAACCTACAAGGCCGCCGACTTCGTGAGGGCTGGCGAAGTTACTGTGAACCCACAGCCTGTACTGGAGATGAGACGAAACGGCTATACCTTTGTCGGCTGGTATTTGGGCGCTCCTACGACGGAGGGTGACGACCCTACTGGTGCCCTATTCAGTTTTGGTGGAGAACTTACCGAAAATACGCATGTCTATGCCAAGTGGCAAGCTAATACTACTGCTGATTATAGTGTGATTATTTGGAAGCAAAATATTAATGGCGATGGCTATGATTTTGAAGAAATTATAACTATGTCGGGTAATGTAGGAGATCTTATAAATACGGTATCGCAGCAGGGTAGCGGTACAACCTCTTATGCCAGAATTAATAGCAGAAACTATCAATATACAGGCTTTCGTCTTGACCGTTTCGACAGAGATGTTCGTATCAATACCGAAGGCAATGCAGTGCTGAATGTGTATTATGACAGAAATAGTTATACATTGACCTTCCAAATAGATCGGGGTGGTTGGTTCTACTCCAATTGGACTACCATCAAGACCATCACGGCTTTGTACGAGCAGGATATATCAACTAATTTCCCAATACAGGGTACCAATGGTGTTGACTATACAGGATATGTGTGGGAACCACAGAATAGTAGGATTTTTACTTCAGGCGATGTGCCATCTCTAGATGCTATGCGAGAAGAGAATACTACATTCCATGCAAAGAAATATGGTAGTGGTACTACAATTCACATGTATTATTACACAGAGGCCTTAGGTTCTACAAACATCCAATATCAAGGAAGATATTTTGACGAGCACCAGCATGTGCAAATATATTCGAGTGGTGGTATTAGTTCTACCGAAGATGAAGACTTCATTAATATTTTAGGATATGAACATTTAGGTTCTAATCCTGCCTATTCGGGAGGAAGTGTTGACCTTAATTCAGAAAATAGATATACTATTAAGTTTTACTATACCCGTAAGTTTTATATCATCAACTTTATGAGTGGAGCCTATTTTGATGGCAATAATAATAATCTTAGTACCGATGGCTCTACTCAGATTGAAACAGTATCGGGTATTGCCTATGGTGCTGATGTAAGTTCATACAACGACTATACACCAAGTTCAGTTCCTGGCGGCTATGTGTTCGAGGGCTGGTATGCCGATAAAACCTGTACCCGTCCTTTCGATTTCGCTACTATGCCGTCGGCGAATGTCACCGTATATGCCAAGTGGCGTCAAATACAATACCGTGTATTCCTGCATCCAAACGTTGATGCTGAAGATATTTCTCTAAACTGGGGTGACGAAGAACAGGAGATGAACTTCCGTATCACCTGCGGGGATAAAGTCAGCACGCCTACAGGTATACGTGCCGATTATGAGTTTGTTGGATGGTACACCGACGAGCAGTTTAGGCATGCTTTCAACGCAGATGCCACTCCTCTGAACGAAACAACCGTAACAACCCCATACAACAAAACTACAGACTATACCGACCCTATGGATAAATATGGTAATATAGGTGATAATCCAAGGAATTCCGATGCTATAGGCAACAATGGTGGAGACCGTTTCTGGATTACCAAGAAGTTCGACCTTTACGGCAAGTGGAAGGCCATATTACGCGGTGCAATCGGTATTAAAGTGGAATATCTTGCTAATGGTGGCGATAATGTGCCTACTGACACATTATTGTATCAGGACATGTCATATGCAGTAGCTGGTCACGCATCTTCGCATGCAACCAAGGAATTCTCTCACTGGGTATTGCAGCATTGGAATCAATCGACTGGAGATTATGAAGATACTGGCATCCATATTTACCCGGGAGCTGCTTTCCTAATACATAAGGGAGATGCAAGAATGCATGACGCAGGATGGTATAATGCTGATTCGATACGCTGGGAAGGTCCTTTTGATGAAACCGGAGTAACGGCTCCTAGTGATGCTGCGTACAATATTTTCAGGGCAACCTATACCTTGAAGCTTCGTGCCGAGTATATTGAAAAGGAAAATCCACCACATACCTTTATACAGTGGTTCTGGAATAATGGTACCAATGCCGTGTATAATATCGACGGCGAGAGTACTACTGAGCCGACTCTTGGAATCAACGAGGCTGTAGTACCACCGACACCTACCCGCACAGGATACATTTTCAAGGGATGGTACGAGTCGGATGAATCTGGTGCTACTATTACTGCTTGCGCCCCGAACTTCTTGCACTACAATAATGGTGTATTTGCCGAAGGTAGCCGCGTGGCAGACGACAACTACGGCACAAGAAAATACCTTTATGCAATATGGGAGCCGATAGTGGAATTCGATATTGATGATGTATGTCCTGGCGCTCCTATAGAATTGCCTCTCACTACTAAGTATAATGTTAACCTTTCTGCTACTGGTTGGACATGGTCAGCATCGGCAGGTACGGTTGCAGGACGTAGCTATACCGCTTCGTCTCCGACATCTGTTACCCTTACATTCACACCAGCTTCGTCAACCTGCGCACAGGCAACAAATTTCGTAATAACCCCCAAGACCCCAAATGTCCCCAATGCATCTTCGTACAACTTTATATGGAGAGGCGGTACGGCAAGTCATCTTACCGACTGGAATACAACTTCCAACTGGTACGTTTACAATAGCGGGTATTCAATTGCAACTGCTATGCCTACAAGCGAAAGCAAGGTATTTATCGGTCCAGCCGATTGCATAACAGAAAACTGGCCGTCGCAGACCGCCGAGGCAAGTGCAAAGGACATTACAATAGCCAGCGGTGCTTCGCTCACAGTTCCCGAAGGCAAGACCTTGAATATTGCTGGTAACCTCGATATTGCCGCTGGTGCAACTTTCTCTGCTGATAACACCAACAGCAAGGTGGTTTTCAATGGTAGTTCGGACCAAAGCATCAACAGACCGGTAACATTCAGGGATGTGAAATTCGCACAGACAGGCGTTCACCAAATCACTATCCCCGAAATGATGACCGTCAACGGCAAGGCAACTTTCGAAAAGGGTATTGTCAATGCCAATGCAACTTTTAACAATGACGCAAGCGCTGAATTTGCCGATGGTGCCCGCTACAACAGCTATGTTTCGGGAACCGTAACCAAGAAGGGTAATCCCGACTCGTTCACTTTCCCACTCGGCGACGATGGCGTGCTTGGCGCATTCACCACAAAGATTGAAAACAATACAGACAAGGGCGTTTCCATAAAGTTCAACCATAAGAGAGATGGCGAAGGCAACGGCTTCTCGATAGAAGACAATTATCCACGTTGGTGGAACATAAACGATATGTGCGCTGGGTCTAATGCTCTGCCTCGTTTCGACCATGTAAGCAACTACGAGTACTGGGAAGTGGTTGATATGAGCGAAGGAACATCGTTGAGTACAATTACACTTAAGGTAGATGCAAACGATCCGCTGGAACACTTCAACAGCAATTTTAGCGGACGCGATAATGAAAAAATATATGCGGCTGCACATTTCGATTGCTGGAAGAATATCGGTGGTCCTGCCGAAGTATTAGAAAATAGTAACCAGACGATAACAGTAAATGTATCATCGATTTCACGCACCCGTGGCGGAGATTTCGACGGTATCATAACACTCGGCTCAATCGACCACAACATTGTTCTTCCTATCGAACTCACCTCATTCTCGGCAACCTGCGACGGACATAGCACCCTCGTAGAGTGGGCAACAGCTTCCGAAAAGAACAACGACTACTTCTCGCTCGAACGTTCCGACGATGCAATCAACTTTGTTGAGATAGCTCGCATCGCTGGCGCTGGCAACAGCATCGAACGTCTCGACTACAGCTACACCGACTTTGGCGTACATGGCGGCGACAACTACTACCGCCTCGTTCAGGTCGACTACGACGGCACTCGCACCGCTTCGGAGATTATCGTTGCCAACTGCAGCGATATGCCGACCGAGGAACCAGAGGTTGTTGCTTACCCGAACCCGTTCGACAGCGACCTTACGGTAGAGCTTGAGAACTTCGGTGACCGTCCCGCCCGCATCGATGTTTACGATGTGCTTGGCCGCCTCGTCTACACCGAGGAGGTTGCCGCACCGCAGAACGATTACCAGACGGTATTGCATCTCGGCGGTTTGTCGGATGCAACCTATACGGTACGTGTTGCAACCAGCGATTTCGTAATCAATCGCAAGGTTGTAAAACAGCAATAAACGCTCTAAGCCAAAAATTAACACAAATAAATTAACGCACAGCGGATTGTCCCCCAGGCT
>JAEEGF012059667.1_pt1 | contig 16518 bp, 13 predicted proteins | sample 9134171 | NCBI WGS metagenome assembly JAEEGF01 (sample SAMN16246542, study PRJNA631951) | gut metagenome | biome: gut microbiome; feature: rumen; material: AP-attached | host: Bos | place: Iran: Karaj | collected 2018-10
TCTCTAAGAAGCGTATTTGGTCTGCAAAGTAAGCATTTTTTTTCGGAACTTGCAAACTTAATCGCCGAATAATTTCAAGTGCCTTCGAATATCTGCCCTGTTTGATGTAAATTCTGGCCAAAGTTTCGGTAAAATACTCTTCTCCGACCTCTTCTTCGGGTTGTTCGGCCACTTTCGGAGCCTCTTCCTCGGGCAGGGGCACGTCGCTGAGGGTAAAGCGTCCTTTGTCAGCATTTATGAATGTATCAATGAGATTCTGTCCGCGCATCTCTGGCACGGGTTCGGGTTCCTTTGCGGCGCTGTCTCCCTCGGTGTCGAGGAGGTAGGCCACGTAGTCGATGGCAGCATCGGCAGGCGTGGGCCGGCGCTTGCGGGGCTTGGTCTCTTCTTGCGGGATGGTGTCGAGGAAGGTGTCAATGAGCTCGCTGGTGCGGTTACCGCTCCCAGTCTGGGGGGTGGACACCTTGCGCAGCTTGTAGTGGGCGGCCTCGACCATGTTGAAGAGCACGCGGCGGTCGGTGATGTAGATGGCGGCGCGGCGCAGTTCCTCGTCGAAGGTGGGGTCGTGGAGCAGGTAGAGATTCTGGAGCATCAGCAGCCGGAGGGTCTGGTGATAGGGGTACAGGGCCACCTGCGACCGCAACTCGTAAAGTGTGTCGCGGTCCATCCGCTCGGGGTGCTGAATCAGTTCTAACATCTCCATATATATCTTACCAGTTTGCTACGGCGGCATTGAATATCTGTTCGCAGATGTTCTTCACCATCTCTGCTACGAGTTCGTCCTGCACGCTGTTGAGCGACAGGTTGGAGTCGTAGCTGCTGGTGGCGGTGAACTGCTGCTCGAAGTCTTCCTTGTGGTTGACGTTGTTGGTGTATCTGACGTTGACGGTCATCGACAGCTCGACCATCGACGAGTGTCCGTCGCTCGACACACCCTTGTTGCGCTGGTCGTAGCGTATGATCTCGCCCTCGAGCTTCAGGTCGCCGTTGCGGCGCACGAGTTCCAGACGGGTGTGGTCGGAGAACTGGCTCCTGAGCTCATTGTTGAACATCGGTCCCATGGGTGCCCAGACGTATGAGGCGCGGAGGGGGAAGTCGGCAATCTGGATGGTCTTCGTCTTCGAGTAGTCGATGCTGGCGCCATTGAACTTGTAGCTGACGGAGCACGACGTGGGTATCAGCAGGCCCAGCAGCAGGATAGTGGCAAGGCCGAACTGCTTGAGCCGACGGTAGAGCGTACGGTCGCTGATGCCCAGTTCCTGTGCGGCCTTGCGGCGGTTGCCGTGATTGCGCTCGAGGGCCTTCTCGAGCATCGCCTTGCCCAGGTCGTTGAGGTTGAGGTTCTCGGGCTCTTTCTCGGGCTCTTTCTCGGGCTCGATGTATTCCTCGGCCATCGCGTCGACGGCAGGGGGAGTAATAGGCGATATGGGAGAGATGGGCGTGATGGGGGAGAGATGGGTAGAGGAGGCGGAGGAGGCAGAGAGCGGCTGGCGCTGAGCCTCGTCGAGACGTTTCTTCAACTGGCTCATCTCGTGGCGCATCTCGTTGACGTTGCCGCGCAGCTCGAAGAGGATCTTGTAGAGTATCTCGCGCTCGTTCTCGAAACTGTGGTCGCCGCCGTCCGCGCGATGGATGGTGGCGAGCTCGGTGGTCTCGTGGTCCTGCGGGATAAAGGTGCTGAGCATGTCGGCGGTGATGGTGCGCTCTGGGCTGAGCACGGAGATCTGTCGCGTGATGTTCTTCAGCTGGCGGATGTTGCCTGGCCACTTGTAGCGCATCAGCAGCTGCTTGGCCTCGTCGGTGAGCACCACCTTGTCCATGCGGTATTCCTCGGCCATCTGCATGGCGAAGAGGCGGAAGAGGAGCACAATGTCCTCGCCGCGCTCACGAAGGGGCGGCATCTGCATGGGCACTTCGTTGAGACGGTAATAGAGGTCTTCGCGGAAGCGGCCTTCGCTGATGGCTTTCTGGATGTTGACGTTGGTGGCAGCGACGATGCGCACATCGGTCTTCTTCACTTCTGTGGCGCCCACGGGGATGTATTCGCCGTTCTCGAGCACACGCAACAAGCGGGCCTGGGTGGCCAGCGGCAGTTCGCCCACCTCGTCGAGGAAGAGCGTGCCCTTGTCGGCTGCGCCGAAATAGCCTGGCGAGTCATTGATGGCTCCCGTATAGGATCCCTTGACGTGTCCGAAGAGCTCGGAGTCGATGGTGCCCTCGGGGATGGAGCCGCAGTTGATGGCAAAATATTTCTCGCGTCTTCTCGGCGAGTTGTCGTGGATGACGCGGGGAATGATCTCCTTACCCACACCGCTCTCGCCCACGATGAGGACGCTGAGCTTGGTGGGAGCCACCTGAAGGGCGACGTCGAGCACATGGTTCAGTGCTTCGCAGTTGCCCACGATTCCATACCTTTGTTTAATGGCTTGCAGATCCATTTCTTTTGTTCATTTCGTTTTTGAGCTGACAAAATTACACATTATTTCCGAAACAACTGCAATTCTGGCAGAATTTTAACGAAAAATAATCAGCCTTCCATTTCCTCGGCTGCTGCCTCGCTGCCTTTCTTAGGTGGTATGCGTACGGCAAAACGGGCCTTGTCGCCGTCTTCGCGCTTCTCGTGATAGAGCTTGGGCAGGGGGTGAGCCAGCGGAGCATCGTAGTCCTCACGGTAACGATACATGTCGATGGCGGTATAGATGGCATGCCGCAGCGACGAGGGGTCGGCAGTGCCCTTGCCGGCGATGTCGAAGGCGGGTCCGTGGTCAGGTGTAGTGCAGATGGCGCTGATGCCTGCCTTGAGCTTCACGCCGTAGTCGACGGCGAGGGTCTTGAAGGGCACGATGCCCTGATCGTCGTACATGGCGAGCACGCCGTCGAAGTTGTAAAACATGTGCTGTCCGAAGAACTCGTCGGCCACATAGGGTCCGAAGGCCTGAATGCCCTGTGCCTCCAGCTGATCGATGGCAGGCGTGATGACTTTCTCCTCTTCCGTGCCCAGCTGCGGATTGAGGGCGAGCAGGGCGATACGGGGTTTGGAGATGCGGAAGTCACGACGCAGGCTGGCGTGGAAAATGGTGGCCTTCTCTACGATCTTGTCGACGGTGACGGCAGCGGGCACGTCCTTCAGCGGCAGATGGGTGGTGACGAGACCGATGCGCACGAAGTCGCTCACCATCATCGTCAGCGAACGGTCTTCCTTGGCGGGATTGGTGTTCGAACGCATGGGTGCCTGGACGAGCACGTCGTAGAGTCCCTTCAGCAGGTCTTCCTTCGCTTTGGCAACAGCCTTGCGCGCTGCCAGGTCGGACTCCTCTGTAGGTACGCCGAACTCCACCTTCACCTCTTCGTCGACGGTGGTGAGCAGGTTCAGACGGCCGTCGCGGGCGTCTTCTGCCTTGTCGATGATCGAGAACTGCGTCTCGAGGCTGAGAGCCTTACGGTGGTAGGAGGCCACCTTGGGCGAGCCGTAGATGATGGGGGTACAGAGGTCGAGCATCGTCGGGTCCTCGAATGCCTTAAGAATCACTTCATAACCAATACCGTTCGTATCGCCGTGCGTGATTGCCACGCGAATCTTTCTATTATCCATATCTTGTTATTTACAATTTACTGTTTTACGATTTAAATACACCCTTCCTCGCTGTGGAGAGGAGGCCACAGGCAGCGAAGATGTCCTGACCACGACTGGCGCGGATGGTGGTGAACACACCGTGGGCCGTCAGGTAGTCGCGGAGGGCCTCCATGCGCTTCTCGTCGGAGGCAGGCAGGTCGACGCCTGGAATCTCGTGGAAACGGATGAGGTTCACACGGCAGTCGAGGCCTTGCAGCAGCCGCACGATCTCCCGTCCGTAGACGGGTGTGTCGTTGAGTCCGCCGAAGCAGATGTACTCGAACGAGCAGCGGCGCTGGTGGGTGAAGTCATATTGCCTGAGCAGTGCGACGACCTCCGTGATGGACATCTGTGCCTCTGCCGGCATCAGCCTGCGGCGCTGTTCGGGCAGGGGGGAGTGCATCGAGACGGCCACGTGGCACCCGCTCTCGTCGAGGAAGCGCTTGAGCTTTGTCTTGATGCCCACGCTGCTGACGGTGATGCGACGGGGACTCCAGGCATAGCCGTAGTCGGCCGTCAGGATCTCCGTAGCCCTCAATACCGCGTCGAGATTGTCCATCGGCTCACCCTGACCCATAAAGACAATATTCGTCAGGCGCTCGCGCTCAGGCAGGGCGTAGATCTGATTGAGGATGTCGGCAGCGGTGAGGTTGCCCTCGAAGCCCTGCTTACCCGTCTGACAGAAGAGGCAGTTCATCTTGCAGCCCACCTGGCAGGAGACGCAGAGCGTAGCCCGCTCGCCATCTGGGATGAAGACGGTCTCGACGAAGCGCGAAGCAGCGGGAAAGAGGTACTTGACGGTGCCGTCTTTCGAGCGCTGGCAGTCGATGGGCGGCATCGCACCCACGACGAAGTGTTCCTTCAGCCGCTCGCGGTTCGCCTTCGAGAGATTGGTCATCTCGTCGATGGTCGTTACGTGCTGCTGATAGAGCCACTTGAGGATCTGTCCAGCCGTAAACGCCGGCATCCCCAAGTCGCGGACTATCGCCTTCAGTTCGTCGGACGAGAGCCCAAGAAGCATCTTCTTTTCCTCGTTTAACTCCATTTTCGTGTGCAAAGGTAGTGCAAACTGAGCGAAAAACCAAATATATTTGGATTTTTCCATTAATAATTTGGTATTCTCGAAAAATATTACGAAATTTGCGCATCAATAATTCACAAAAAGACCCTCATGAGAGAAAAAATAGACTGTTTTCTGCCTTGTGACGACTTGACGGGCGCCATCAGGACGGTGGCCCAACTCAAGGCGAGCAAGACGGTACAACACATTTTCCTGCTCACCTCCGACCCACAGCCCACGGACGGCGACGACACGCTGAAAGACTGTCGGCAGCTGACCGTCGACAACCTCACGGGCAGCAATACCCTGATGACCATCGCCGAGAACGCGAAGGCCGACTACGTGCTGCTGCAGACGAAGTCGACACGACTGGAACTGGGCGAGGGAGCCTTGGAACGCATCCTCCGCGTGGCATCCGACTCAGACGCCTCGATGGTCTTTGCCGACCACTACGACCTCATCGACGGCAAGCGCACGCCCCACCCCGTCATCGACTATCAGACGGGCAGTATCCGCGACGACTTCGACTTCGGCTCGCTGATGCTGGTGAAGACGGCCCTGTTGCACACCTTCGCAATGCAGGCCGGCGAGCATGACTACCATCACGCCGGACTCTACGCCCTGCGGCTCTTCCTGAGCCGCAGCGGACAGCTGTTCCATATCGACGAAAAGCTGTATACAGAAGAGGAACACGACACGCGGGCCTCAGGCGTCAAGCAGTTCGATTATGTCAATCCCCGCAACCGAGAGGTACAGATCGAGATGGAACAAGCCGCCACAGCCCACCTGGCAGAGATCGGCGCAAAGATAGACCCATCATATTACCGGAGGCCGGACTTCAACGAACAGGAATTTGACGTGGAGGCATCGGTGGTCATCCCCGTCTACAACCGCGAGAAGACCATCTGCGACGCCGTAAACTCAGCCCTCTCGCAGAAGACGGGCTTCAAGTATAATGTCATCGTGGTCGACAACCACTCCACGGACAAGACAACAGAGTTGCTACAGGCCATCCACGACGAGCGGCTCGTGCATATCATCCCAGAGCGCACGGATCTCGGCATCGGCGGCTGCTGGAACCAGGCCATCAACGATGACCGCTGCGGACGATTCGCCGTACAGCTCGACTCTGACGACCTCTATTCATCGCCGAAGACGCTGCAACAGGTCATCGAAGCTTTCTACAAGCAGAATGCCGCGATGGTGATCGGCTCGTATCGCATGTGCGACTTCGAACTGAACACCCTGCCGCCAGGATTGATCGACCACGCGGAGTGGACAGACGAGAACGGACCCAACAACGCCCTGCGCATCAACGGGTTAGGTGCCCCCCGTGCCTTCTTCACACCGCTGCTCAGACAGATCGGGTTCCCTAACACCTCGTATGGTGAGGACTATGCATTAGGGCTGATCTTCTCGCGACACTATCGCATCGGCCGTATCTTCACGGAACTCTATCTCTGCCGGCGATGGGGAGGCAACAGCGACGCCGCCCTCAGCATCGACCGCATCAACGCGAACAATCTCTATAAGGATCGCCTGCGCACGTTAGAGATCCTTGCCCGTCAGCAGATGCTGAAAGGCAAGCAGGAGCTGATGAACGACTCGGCGCTGCAGCGGTTCTTCAATCGTCAGTTGGAGAAATGGGACGATGCCCGCCGACGCTATCAGGACTTGCGCAACGTGAAGACACGGGATCTGGCTGTGGGAGCCTCATCGATAAAGGTACAGTGGAATCCTGCCCGCATGGTGTCGACAGGTGCCAGCATCGACAAGAAAGTGATTGCCGAACGGCCCTGTTTCCTCTGTGAGCAGAACCGTCCGAAGGAACAGACAAAGAAGTCGGTAGACAATCACTTCGACCTGCTCGTGAACCCCTACCCCATCCTGCCGATACACTTCACCATCCCCAGCGTCAAGCATGAGCCTCAGCGCATCCGTGAGCACTACGGCGAGATACACAAGTTGCTCGAAGAGTATCCGGAGATGATGGTGTTCTATAATGGTCCCAAGTGCGGCGCCTCTGCCCCTGACCACGCCCATTTCCAGGCAGGCACCAGCGGACGGTTGCCCCTACAGCTATCGTGGCAGCGTCTGAGCCGGAACCTCACCACCGTCATCAGCCTCAACGAGGGCGAGGATATCTCTCTCATCGAGGAATATCCCTGTCCGGCCTTGCTTATCCGCAGCCATTCGCAATACAGCGACGAACAACTGTTTCTGCGTCTCTATGAGGCCCTGCCGATGCAGAGCGACGACACAGAGCCGATGATGAACATCGTGAGCTGGCGGCGCGACGACGAGTATCTGTCGGTTGTCTTCCCACGCGGCAAGCATCGCCCAGACTGCTATTACGCCCAGGGCGACGACCAATATATCATCTCGCCAGGAGCCCTCGATATGGCCGGCCTCATCATCACCCCCCGTCAGGAGGACTTCGAGCGTCTCACGCCAGAGAAAGCCCTCGGCATCCTCAACGAAGTGTCGCTCTCGAAGGAGCAGATGCAACAGGTGATCAACCGCCTACAGGATAAAGTCCAAAGTCCAAAGCTCAAAGTTCTAAGTTCTAAGGAACCCACCGTCACCGTCGGCATCGTCACTGCTGAGAAGATTGCCTTCGAGCTCAATCAGGCCTACGTCGCCAAGGGTGAGGTGATCACAGGTCCTCAGATGGTTGAATTCTCAGAGGGGGGTATCCTGTGGCGAGGCACGCAGTATCGCGAACTCACCTTCACGCCTCAGGACGCCGACGCTACGTTCTCGCTCAGCGACGTCACCATCGGCGTCGACTTTCATTGGGAGCGCAAGGAGACACAGGTGTTCGAGGGTACGCTGCGCATCGTCGTCGAGGCCGATAAAATCGTGGCCATCAACGAACTGCCCGTAGAGCGTTATCTGACGAGCGTCATCGGCAGTGAGATGTCGCCGACGGCCTCTCTCGAGTTCCTGAAGGCGCATGCCGTCATCTCCCGCTCGTGGCTGCTGGCACAGATGGAGAAGCGTCGCAGGCTTGACAGCGGAACGGACAATTTCTTCTCGTTCATCAAGAAAGACGACGAGATCATCCGTTGGTACGACCGAGAAGACCACACCATCTTCGACGTCTGCGCCGATGACCACTGCCAGCGCTATCAGGGCATCGGCGGCGGCAATCGTGTGAAAGCGGAACAGGCTGTCAGTGAGACGCGCGGACAGGTGCTCTCCTACGAAGGTGAGATCTGCGACGCCCGCTTCTCGAAGTGTTGTGGCGGCGAGACGGAGGAGTTCCAGTATTGCTGGGAAGACACGCCCAAGCCCTATCTCGAAAGCATCCACGACCCCTGGTGCAACACCAACGACAAGCATATCCTTTCGCAAGTGATGAAGGAGTATGACCAGGAGACGCCCGACTTCTACCGCTGGACGGTGGAATACACTCAGGAGCAGCTCTCCGAGCTCGTCAGCCGCAAGTTGAAGGATGACTTCGGCACCATCGAGGATCTCATCCCCTTGGAGCGGGGCAAGAGCGGCCGCATCTGGAAGTTAAAGATCGTGGGCACCAAGAAGACGCTCACCATCGGCAAGGAGCTCGAAATCCGTCGTGCCCTCAGCGAGACCCATCTCCTCTCCTCCGCCTTCGAGGTAACCATCTCCTCCCCTGAGTCAGGGGAGGCCGGGAGGGGTCTGAACAACGGCCAGAACGAGCGAATATTCACGCTTCACGGCAAGGGCTGGGGTCACGGTGTCGGTCTCTGTCAGATCGGTGCTGCCGTCATGGGCGAAGCCGGCAAGACCTACGACGAGATCCTGCTCTTCTACTACCGTCACGCCGAGATCAGCAAACTGTATGAGTAATCATCATTATCAATTGTCAATTCTCAATTATCAATTCAATGCATAAAAAGTCCCCCTGGGCCTGGGTGCCCACCCTCTATTTCGCCGAAGGCCTGCCCTACGTGGCCGTGATGACCATCTCGCTCATCATGTACAAACGTCTCGGCCTGTCGAACGCCGACATCACCCTCTACACCTCGTGGCTCTATCTGCCGTGGGTCATCAAGCCCCTGTGGAGTCCGTTCATCGACATCATCAAGACCAAGCGCTGGTGGATTGTCGCCATGCAGCTGCTCATCGGTGCTGCCCTCGGCGGTGTCGCCTTCACCATCCCTGCGCCCTACTGGCTGCAAGGGTCGCTGGCGTTCTTCTGGCTGATGGCCTTCGCCAGCGCCACACACGACATCGCTGCCGACGGTTTCTACATGCTCGGTCTCGAACAGCACGCCCAGGCTTACTTCGTGGGCATCCGCAGCACATTCTATCGTATCGCCACCATCGTCGGCCAGGGGCTGTTGGTGATGCTGGCAGGCAACCTCGAGGTCATCACCCGCAATGTGAAATACTCGTGGAGCCTGATGTTCTACGGCATGGCCGGACTCTTCATCGCCTTCTGGCTGTGGCACCACTACATCCTGCCGCGACCCAAAGATGACAAAGGCATCGAGAAGATGCACGGCGCCCAGATCATGCAGGAGTTCTGGCACACGCTGAAGACCTTCTTCCAGAAGCCCCAGGTGTGGGCAGGCATCTGCTTCATGCTGTTCTACCGTATGCCGGAAGGACTGCTCGCGAAGGTCAGTGCCCTCTTCCTCATCGACACCAGCGCCAAAGGCGGACTCGGGCTGTCGCCTGCCGAATACGGACTGGTGCAGGGCACCATCGGTGTCATCGGTCTCACTTTGGGAGGTATCCTCGGCGGTATCGTCGCCAGTCGTGACGGACTGAAGCACTGGCTCTGGCCGATGGTGATGGCTATCACCCTACCCGACCTCGTGTACGTCTATCTCTCCTATGTCCTGCCAGAGAGTCTGTTCATCGTCAACATCTGTGTCTTCTTCGAGCAGTTCGGCTATGGCTTCGGTTTCTCGGCCTATATGCTATACCTTATATATTATAGTCAGGGCGAGCACAAGACGGCCCACTATGCCCTCTGCACCGCCTTCATGGCGCTGTCGATGATGATACCTGGTCTCTTTGCGGGAGCCCTGCAGGAAGCTGTCGGCTATCCCACGTTCTTCCTCATCGTGATGGCTGCATGCTCTCTGACCTACATCGTCACCGCCACCCTCAAGATCGACCCTGAATTCGGCAAGAAGAAATCAGAATAGGGAAATCCCTACCGACGATTAGGACAATTCACTTGCGTAAAAAATCAAATGATGCTACCTTTGCACCATCAAACATTTAAAACGTTACGATTATGAAGAAATTTTATCTTTACATCCTGATGCTGATGCCAGTCTTCACACTGACTAGCTGTGAAGACGCAGAGATTGCCTCCACCCTCGAAGGAACCTGGAAAGGCAATATGTACATCTCCTCCAAATATGGAGACGTCGTCTACGATGCCACCTACACGGAAATCACTTTCGAGATAGACCCATTCTATTTCTCCAAAGGTTCCGGATACTGGGTCGATTACTACGATACTGGAAGATACCGCACCATCAGCAGAGACTACGTAGCTAACCATATCGACTGGGAAGTAAACAACCGCACCATCTACATCCACTTCCGCGAGGAGGGCACGTCAATGCGAATCTCCGATTATCGCCTGAACAACGATCGTTTCTACGGAACGCTCTATGACGGCGACAAAATCGTCGACTTCGAACTCTACCACACTTACAAGCCCAACACGAGCAAATACAACTATTGGGGCTACGACAACTGGTATTATGACTTCTACACTCGCGGTGGGAACGCTTCAGACTCCACGGCAGTCACAACGCCGGAAAGACCCGTCCGCTTCGTAAGAGGAAAATAATCGAATACAAGATATAAAGAATGGCTTCCAAAATTGGAAGCCATTCTTTATATCCCTGCGCCGTCCTGGAATCCGGCATCGATGGCCTTCGACTGCTGGATGCGCGAATACGGCGGCACGGAGTGCGTCAGCCAGATGTTACCACCAATCACAGAGTGGTGCCCGATGGTGATGCGGCCTAAGATCGAGGCGTTGGAATAGACGGTCACGTTATCCTCGATGATTGGGTGACGGGGGATGTTCAGCATATTCCCCTGCTCGTCGTACTTGAAACTCTTTGCACCCAGCGTCACACCCTGATACAGCGTCACGTGGTTGCCGATGATGGTCGTCTCGCCAATCACCACACCCGTACCGTGATCGATGGAGAAATACTCGCCAATCTGTGCTCCCGGATGGATGTCGATGCCCGTCTTCGAGTGAGCCAGTTCCGTGATGATGCGAGGTATCACGGGTACTTTCAGTTCGTGCAGACGGTGCGCCACGCGATAATGAGTCATCGTGTTCATCACAGGATAGCAGAAGATCACCTCGCCGTAGTTCGTGGCTGCTGGGTCGGCATCGAACATCGCCTCCACGTCGGTATACAACAGCCGTTTTATCTCCGGCAGCGTATCAATGAACTCGGCTGCCAGCCGCGCTGCCTCACGATACACCTGCTCCTTCGTACGCATCTCCTCGCAATCCTCACAGAATTGAAGTCCGTGGGCAATCTGCTTCGTCAGCAGCACCATCAGCTCTTCCATGTGCACACCGATATAATACGAGCGGATGGCCTCGTCAGACTGTCGTTTGTTGAAGTAGTCTGGGAAGATGATGCTCTTCACCAGCTTCACGATCTCCTTCACCTGCTCCACCGAGGGCAGCGGCGCCTCTATGGCGGGCATCATGCCAGCCTCCTTCTCACCGATTTTCGACAGCAGCGCCACGTTCCTGCGCAGCACGTCGTTAGTATCTTTCTTATCCATATCGGCTGCAAAGGTACGATTAAGTGAGCAAAAAACCAAATTTATTTGGAATTTTTCGAGCGTGAGTACCTTCGAGCGCAACTCAAATGATAATAACTCCAATAACTTTAGAAATTTATGACGGTATTGTCGCCCCAGGAGTCGTCTATTGTTACCTTAATGATTGCCGAAGCAGAATTATTACTGCCATCGAACAAGTTTCCACGACAGACGGTGATACAATTACGCTTCACTGGCACTTCGTCAATAGTGCAACCGCCCAAGGGATAAATGTCACTATTGTATGCCATCATTGAGATGTCAATCATATCCTCTTCGTCCCGAGGTATCATATAGAACTCATACTGGCTCTCATCGCTACTGGTACTCACATTAACCGTCTGAGTAGAGGTCGTACTGCCATAACCCGTCAGTCCGTTGAACGTTCCCTTGCTGCCTTTGTACCTGAAAACAATGTGATCCAAGTCTGCAGGCGGCGTAACAGTCGGGATGAATCGCAGCATCGAGACAATACGCTCCAACTCAAGGTTCAGGCTAATTTTTTCATTTTCTACCCGAAGTTCTTCGCAGCACCAGAACGTGTCACCCAGATCGTTACCAGAGATTGACACTTTCTCGTTAACATAGAAACTGGGATTCTTAGAGCCGCTATGCGCTACCACCACTAAATAGTAGTGTCCCTCTTCGAGTTGGAAAGAAGCTGTGCCAAAGCCCGAATCGTCAATCTTCTGGTTGACATAGTCTACCCTCTCGCCATCATCGTTGTAGACGTGGAAGTTCAGTCTTGTACAACAGCTCTCCACCGTAGCTCTTGTTGACATAGAAAAGGGAACCTGCTCTATACTGAAGATCCTCAGCACGACGTTCGCCATAGAGCCATCATCGTCAGCCCCCTCGACATTCATTTTCTCACACGACACCCCCGTCAGGAGCATCACTCCCCACACACAAGCCTTAAAAAGACCGGAAAAATGCTTTTTCATACAATATTATTTTTAAAGTGAACAAATATTCTGCCGCAAAAATAAACATTATTCGCCGAACATGACGAATAATGCTCAAATTATTAAGACAATTTAACAGCCTCCGATATCAATGCTCACGGAGTGAAAGATCATGATTCCCTTAGCAGCCTGCAAATCTCTTCCAGATACTTGCGGTCTATGTCATCGAATGTGGCCAGCCGCTCACTGTCAATGTCGAGCACGGCCATTACCTTACCGCCGTCACCAAACACGGGTACTACGATCTCAGAACGCGACTCGCTGCTACAGGCTATATGCCCTGGGAACTGCTCCACGTCGGGCACAAGAACTGTCTCAGCCCGCTGCCAGGCTGTGCCACACACTCCTTTTCCGTATGCGATGTGCATACATGCGACAGGGCCTTGGAATGGGCCAAGCACCAACTCGTCGCCTATCACGCGGTAGAACCCCGTCCACCAGAATCCCATCGTCTGGTGAATGGCCGCAGCCACATTGCTCATCACTGCAATCAAATCCCTCTCACCGTCGATCAGTGATGCAATCTGGCTGACCAGTAATTTATATTGTTCTTCTTTCATACTGGGTGCAAAGGTACGAAATAAAACTGACATTTGTCACATTTCCATGCAATTTATCCTAAAAATTTGGCAGTCTCGACAATTATTTGTAACTTCGCAGCGGGAATTGAGTAAATTGAGTAATAAGAAGAGAATGATTGTGAAAAAAATAGTATGAAAAAGATTGTATTGATCACAGGCGCGACGAGCGGAATTGGACTGGGTTGCGCAAGGAAGTTCGCTGAGAATGGCGACAAGTTGATATTGACAGGCCGTAACGAGCAGAAATTGGCCGAGATTCGTAAGGAACTGTCGGAGAAAGGCTGTCAGGTGCTGACGCTGGCTTTCGACGTGAGAGACCGCGAGAAGGCCAAGCAGTGTATCAATGACCTGCCCGAAGAGTGGAAGGACATCGACGTGCTGGTGAACAATGCAGGACTGGCGCTGGGTCTGGAGCCGGAGTATGAGGGGAACCTCGATGACTGGGAAACGATGATTGACACCAACATCAAAGGGCTGCTGACGATGACACGGCTCGTGGTGCCTGGGATGATTGAGCGTGGACGCGGACATATCATCAACGTCGGCTCTGTGGCGGGTGATGCTGCCTACGCTGGTGGTAATGTGTATTGTGCCACTAAGGCTGCCGTAAAGGCACTGACAGACGGACTGCGCATCGACGTGGCTGACACTCCCATCCGAGTGACAAACCTGAAGCCTGGATTAGTGGAGACTAACTTCAGCAATGTCCGCTTCCACGGAGACAGCGACCGTGCCGCCACAGTCTATAAAGGCATCAAACCGCTGACTGGCGATGACATCGCCGACGTTGCCGTCTATGCAGCTAATGCTCCTGAGCATGTTCAGATAGCCGAGGTGCTCATCTTGGCCACCCATCAAGCCAGCGGCAGTGTGATTGTGAGGAAATAGATTTTACATAATAATTTCTAAACTAAGGTCAAGAAGAACTAAAAACTCATAGAAATCTGATGTGGTAGAAGAACCGAATTTTGAATACAAGTACGATCTGGCTTACAGGAAGTCGTTTGCTGCAAGACTGAGTTTTCGTATCATGGGGATAGCGGCCTCCGTATTTCTTGTGGCCGTAGTGCTGTTCTTCCATTTCACAGGCGACAACATGACGCTGCCGTTGACCCATCAGATTGTGAAATACGGCACCATCGTATTCTTCGTCGGACTGGCGTTGCTGTTTGTATTCTGTACCTGGGCCATCTACCAGATGTCAAGCCCCCTGCGCCAGTTTACCGAGTCGGCCGTGAGCATTGCCGACGGTAATCTGGACACACCATTGCCGAAGATCCACTCAGAGGACGAGCTGCTACAGCTGCGCAACGCGTTTGAGTATATGCAGACCTCTCTGAAACATCACATTACCGAACTACAGGCAACCACCGCCAGCAAAGAGCGACTACAGAGCGAGCTCATCATTGCCCACGACATACAGATGGGTATGCTGACCACCGTGTTTCCTGAGCGCGACGACCTGGATCTCTTTGCCTCTATGACCCCTGCCAAGGAAGTGGGTGGCGACCTGTACGACTTCATCATCGAGGACAACGAATTGTTCTTCATCATCGGCGACGTGGCAGGCAAAGGCGTACCCGCATCGCTCTACATGGCAGTCACACGTACCCTCTTCCGTAATCTGGCTGGCAATTATCAGAGTGCCGCCAACATCATGCGCCAGATGAACCACGCCATCGCCTCGGCCAACGAATCGCTGGTGTTTGTAACGGCCTTCGTGGGTGTGCTCGACCTGCGTACTCACCACCTTACCTATTGCAATGCCGCCCACAATGCCCCTGCGCTGATAACCGCCGACGGACAATGCCGGCTGCTGGATGCTGAAACCAATCTGCCCATCGGCATTCAGGACCACTACCGTTACGAGGAACAGCAGATGGCCTTCCCGGAGGATACAGCCCTGTTGCTCTATACCGACGGACTGACAGAGGCGATGTATATCTCAGCCGACGGTGGCAGGAAGCTCTTCGGTGAAGACCGTCTGCTGCACGATTTGGAAAAGAACAAGCAGGCCTCAGCCATCGAGGTGATAGACTATCTGAAACAGCACGTCAACGTGTTTGCCGACGGAACGGTACAGGGCGACGACCTGACGCTGCTTTTCCTGCGTCACGGTGCCTCACGCAAGAACGATTCAACGGCACCCCGTCGCATCATCATGAAGAACGAGATGACAGAGGTGAGCCGTATGCGCGGCTTCTTCCTCTCGGTATGCCGCGAACACGATATCGACGAAGACACGTTCAAGACACTCAACCTCGCCATCGAGGAATGGGTGGCCAACGTGATCAACTACGCCTATCCCAAAGGTATCAGAGGTCATGTGGAACTGACGGCAAAGGTGTCCGATGGTGTACTGACGCTGGTCATCAAGGATCACGGCTCTCCCTTTGACCCCACACAGCATGCAGATGTGGATGTGGATGCAGGGTTGGACGAACGCCAGATAGGCGGTCTGGGTATACACCTTGTGAAGGCCATCATGGACATGGTGCACTACGAGCGCTCAGCCGACGGGTATAACGTACTTACACTGACAAAATCATTAAACATTAATAATAATTAGAATATGAACATCGAGATTAAAGAACAAAACGGTTCCTATCTTGGAATCCTTACCGGCTGGATCGACACAGCCGAGGCCTCACAGTTCCTGGAAGACTTGAAACCCCTGATGGCCAATGCCAACAAGAGTATCGAACTTGATTGTGCCCAGTTGGAATACATCTGCAGTCTGGGCCTTCGTGGTGTGCTACAGCTGAAAAAGGAAAGTACCGCCAAGGGTGGAAGCTTGATACTGACCCACGTTGAGGGCGAGGTGAAGAAGATTCTCAGACTAACAGGCTTCGACAAACTCCTCGACATCCGATAACAGAGGTAAACATTAGAAAGGCAAGTCCAAAGCACGTTTGTAGTGGCATTCTCTTTTTTTTCGTTGTCGGATGTAATTAAATCACTTTTCCTGCGACTAATAGGAAAAAGGATTTAGTTGAACAATGGAGACGAAAGAATTAGAGAAAGAATTCCTGACGATGGTCGAGGCGCAGAAACGTACGATCTACAAGGTGTGCTATATCTATGCCAACGACCAGGACGACCTGAACGACCTGTATCAGGAGACGGTGCTTAACCTGTGGAAGAGCTTCCCGCGCTATCGGGGGGATAGCAAGCTCACGACATGGGTCTACCGCATCGCCATGAATACTTGTATCACATTCCTCCGACGCTCCAATGCCCGTCCGCACACCGTCCCAATGACGGCCAATGTGGCAAGCATAGCAGCAGACGAAGGGACATCGGTTCAATTAAAGGAACTCTACCGACTCATCAACCAGTTAGGCAAATTGGAACGCGCGCTGATTCTCCTCTGGCTGGAAGAACGGAGTTATGAGGAAATCGCCGACATCCTCGGCATCACTAAGACCAACGTCGCCGTGAAACTGAATCGCACCAAAGAGAAATTAAGAAAAATGTCGAACCGTTAAA
>JAEEGF010353143.1_pt1 | contig 16517 bp, 8 predicted proteins | sample 9134171 | NCBI WGS metagenome assembly JAEEGF01 (sample SAMN16246542, study PRJNA631951) | gut metagenome | biome: gut microbiome; feature: rumen; material: AP-attached | host: Bos | place: Iran: Karaj | collected 2018-10
TAGTATTTGATTTTTCCTAATTTATCTACGTGTACGGTGCTGCTTTGCCCGTCTCCCCACAGGAGCACCAGGTCAAAGGGAACGTTGGTGGTCACGGTGACCACCGGTTTTTCGGAGGCCGATTTGCGGGCGGCCACCTTGAGACCCACCACCCCTTCAGGGCCGAAGGGATAGCGCTCGATTCCGTGGGCTTCCAGCTGACGGACGTCCCATTCGATCTTATTCTCGGAATACTGCCCCCGGATGCCCAGGATGGCCTCGATGAACTCCGCGATGGGCGGCAGGCCGGTCCAGCCCACAAAGTCCTTGCGGGCCATAAAGCCGGGCTCGATGCTCTCGGGAGCATAATATTCCCAGAAGGTTCCGGTATTTTTCCATACCTGGAACACATTGTCATAATGGTTGGTGGCAATCTGGCGGGAAAGGTCTTTGTAGCCCTTCCGCCACAGACCGTCTATCACCATATAGTTGGTGCCCGGCCAGATACCGCCCTGCCAGTAGCGGCCCAGGGGGTTGTATTTCTTATGGTCTGCACTCAGGGAAGGCACGCGGTGCGGGCGGTCAAACTCCGTAGAATCCGAAAGGTGAGCCACCAGCGCATCCAGTTTTTCGCCGTCCAGGACATCGGTCTGAAGGGCCCAGAAGGCCGATATGCCCTTGGTGGTGCTGCGGGAGCCGTCGGCAAAGACGTCGTAGAGGAAGCCGGTGGCGGGGTCCCACATATTCTCGTTGATCCAGGACTTGAGGAATTTCATTTCGTCTTCCATCTCCTCAATCTCCTGCCAGCGCTCCGTGTAAAAGCCTATCTGCATAAGGCAGTTGTTCACCAGATACTGCTGCAGATTGGTATCCAGCCAGGTCAGGTGGCCGTTGGAGAAAATCTGGTTGTACCCTTCGGGCACGCGGGGCATATTGTCCATTCCGGTGCCCCAGCCGCTGCTCCAATAGGTACCGTTCTGCCAGGTACGGTTGAGTTTCCACCACTGGGCGTAGGCCACCAGAGCCGGAAATACGCGGTGCAGGCGGTCTATGTCTCCAAACTGCTCGTAATACAGCAGTTCGGCCCAGGGAAGCAGGTTGGGGCCCGTGCTCACGGGGTCATATCTTTCAAAGCAGTCGGAGCCGTCGGCCCGGATCTCTCGGCAGATGAAGCCGTCCTGGTGCTGCTTGGCGTAGAAGTTATCCAACGTCTTCTGGAACGGGAAGAAACGGTAGCCATAGCGGGCGAACAGCATCATAAAACTGTCGTCCCACATAAAGATGTTGCCGTTGTAGGCCACATCCAGGTAGGGGCTTACAAAGCCGGAGCCCTCCTGCGGCTGCCGGATATTGCCAATGGCAATCTTCCAGGCGTGCCAGTACATATCCACCTGGTCCTGGTGCCCTTCCCAGAAGGGGGCTGGCAGCACTTTGCGGGCCTGTTCAAAGCTACCGGGCTCCCGGGTCTCCCGGGGCATCGTGCGGTAGGGATTTTCGGCCACGAAGATGTTCTTCACGTACGTATTCTTGTACGGAAGCTCATAAGGGCCGCTTCTTAGATCCTGTCCCCACAACGGGAGGCAGGTCAGGAGCAGGCATAGGGCTAAAGTCTTTCTCATTTGGTTACCAGGCGTTTGATGGTACGGGCAATCTCAATGTTCAGATAGGTTCCGGTGAACTCGCGGGAACCGGGGCCGTAAGCGAACACGGGCACCACGGTGGGCGTATGGTCATCGGAATTGTAGACGGCGAGGACGTGGCCGGTGGACAGGTCTCCGTCCAGCAGGGTGAGGCCACCGGTCTCGTGGTCAGCCGTAACGACCACCAGGGTTTCTCCGTTGGAGTCTGCAAATTTGAGGGCTTCGGCCACGGCCAGGTCAAAGCTGAATTCCTCGATGACGGAGGCCGGGAAGCAGTCGCTATGGCCGGCATAGTCAATCTTGGCGCCCTCCACCATCAGGAAGAAGCCCTTCTTGGAATCCTTGGAAAGCTTTTCGATGGAAGATTTGGTAATCCGGGCCAGGAAGTCCAGCGTTTCCTCGGTGGCATAGGCTCCCATACGGTCGTCCAAGCAGATGAGTTTGCCGTTCACTTCATTCACGGCCGTAGCGTCTTTTGTATAGCTGTAGCCATTGGCCTTGATGCCGGAGAGCATATCGATGCCGTCTTGTCTGGGCCTTTCCAGATAGCTGGTGCCGGGGCCGCAGATGAGGTCCACGTCGCTGGTGAGCCAGTAACTGGTGATACGGTCCGTGCTGTCCCGCTCGGAGGTGTGGCCGTAGAAGACGGCAGGGGTAGCATCGGCAATATCTCCCAGAGAGACCACGCCCGTGGCCTTGCCCTGTGCCTTGAAATAGTCCGTGAGGGCGGGATATTCCACGGAACCGTCCTTGTTGGAGGAGATATGGCGGGTCCAGGACATCTCTCCCGTGGCCAGCGCGCTGCCGCCAGAAGCGGAATCTCCGATGAAATCGTCGTTGGGGTTGTAATACTGGATGCCCACGCTCTTGAGTTTGAGCATACTCAGTTCATACTGGTTGGCATAGGCCGCGGCCATCACCTGGTTGATGCCCATACCATCTCCAATCAGGAGGATCACGTTCTTGATCTTCTTGTTGGAGCCGTCGTTGCGGTACGTGGGCGTGTACGTGGGAACGCGGTGGGTCAACTGCAGTTTCTCGTTCTGGAAACCGGAGAAACTGCGGGTGGCGGCATCCAGTTTCTTGGTACCGGTCACGCCGGCCTGCACCTCGTGCTTGCCCATAATGAAGTTCTTGTTACCCCAGTCGCTGAAGAAGAGCGAGGCCACGGCGGGCTTGTCCGTGTTGATGATATCCACACCCAGCTTCCAGAAGGTGAAATAGGCGGTGGTACCTTCGGGAGCTTCCCAGAAACGGATGGGCTTGCCCCAGGAATGCACCCGTTCGATGGCGGCCGTCACGGCGTCCAGTTCGGAATCGATCATCCTGCCCTTTCCGTTCCACTTTTTGGCAAACATACGGAAAGAATTGCTCACCAGGGCTACGCGCTCCAGCTGGGCCGGAGTATAGGTTTCCCGGATATCCCCGTCAAAGCCCACCCAGGCGGGATAGTCCTGGAAATGTTCTTTGGCAGGGACATTGCCGGTGATGGCCACCTGAACGGCACCCGGGGCGCAGAATACGTCCGGGAACTGCTCCAGCTGTCTGACCACTTCCGCCAGCGTGGGTTCCGTAGCGCTCTTGAGCTCGACCAGAAGCATCAGGCGGTCATCGGAGCCGGCCCACATCCGGTTTCCGTTGGCGTGGAAGGTACGGACAATGGGATCCACATACATTCTAAGGAAGCTGTTTTCCGGCTTCAGATCCTCCAACTCATGTCCCACCAGCAACTGGCCCTCGTGCAGGAACACATCGGCCTCAATGGAACGGCAATGCTGGGAATAAGCTTCCCAGAAGGGAGCCGTGCGGTTATAATCGTTGTGCGAATGCAGCACCACAGGCTGCTGGGCAGCGAGGGAAAGCGGCAGCAGGACTGCCAGACCAAGTAGGAAGTTTCTCATTATCTGTAATATAATTGTTCTTCAGGGACAAGGGTAAAGTCCACTTCGTTCTCGGGACACCAGTGCCAGACCAGGGCCTGTCCTTCGTAGTCTTCCAGGTATACCAGCCTGTAAGCGTGCATACCTTTGAGAAGCGGAATGCGGCCCATGGTGGTAATGGCCGAATGGGAGCCGTCGTTGTTCACTACCAGCTGGCCGTCTATCTCCAGGATGGCGCCGTCATCACTGGTAAGGGCGAAACTCCAGATGCCGTCGGCAGGGATGTCGATGTAGCCGGTGAAGATATAGCCAAAATGGTCTTCGTCCGGGGCCCCGGCAATGGAAGGGCTCTTCATTACGCCACTCCCCTTCACGGGGCTTTTTTTCACATCGGCGGCCCAGGCAAACTCACCCTGGTGGTAGGTATAGCGGCAGCCGTTCTTGAGGGCGCCCACCTTGGCGGCCGGGAAGTACTCGGCCTTGGTGGCCAGGGCGAAAGCCTCCGGAGAAGGCTTCATCCCCGCCTTGAAAGCCCGGGCACGGATAAGGGCCGAATGGTCCAGCTGGACAGGGCCCGTATACAGGGGGCTGTCCTGCGTGGGTTCGCTGCCGTCCAGGGTATAATGGATGGCGGCGCCTTCCGTGCGGCTGGAGAGGACCAGGTCCAGGGATTCCTTGAACAGGGACAGGCCTTCCGGCAGGGCGGGTGTGGAAACGACGGGCTCCTTGCTCAGGGAATAAGGGGCAGGAAGGGCATCCCTGCGGTGGTCCGGCCGCTTGGAAAGCGTGAAGGCCAAGGTACCGCCGGCCATAATTTCCTCATAGGTGATGTAGTTGCGGTCCAGGGACTGGCCGTTGAGTTTCACTCCGGACACAAACTTCCAGTTGGGATGGTCGGCCGTGATGGTCAGGGTTTTCCCATTACCTAACGAAAGAGTGGCTTTCTTGAACAGAGGAGCCGCCAGGACATATTCTCCGCTGGCGGGGCAGGCGGGATAGATGCCCAGGGAGGAGAGAACGTACCAGGCACTCATCTGGCCGCAGTCTTCGTTGCCGCAGACGCCTTCGGGAGTGGTATCGTACATTTCTTCCAGCAGGGAGCGGACGGTCTCCTGGCTGCGGGACGGAGCGCCCAGCCAGTTATAGAGCCAGGCCATATGGTGGCTGGGTTCGTTCCCGTGGGCATACTGACCCATCAAGCCGGTAATGTCCGAAACCTTCACTTTGTCACTGCGCTCCTGATAGGTAAAGAGGGAGTCCAGGGCCGCCAGCATGGGCTGGGTGCCGCCCATCAGGTCCGTATGGCCGGCTACGTCGTGCGGGACAAAGAAACGGGCCTGCCAGGGAATGGCTTCCGTATAATCGTACGTGGAGGCAATGGGGTCGAAGGGCTCCACCCAGTTGCCGTTGTGGTCCCTTCCGCGCATGAAGCCGGTGGCGGGATCAAAGACATTCTGGTAACGCAGGGAACGGGCGTAGTATGTGGCGGCTATATCGGCCTGGCCCAGACTCTCTGCCATACGGGCTATGCACCAGTCGTCGTAGGCCATCTCCAAGGTTTGGGAAACGGACTCGCGCATAAGGTCTGAAGGAATGTAATCATACTTGTTGTAGAGGTCCGAGGTAATGCCCTTGTTCTTGTTGGAAGAAGCCACCATGGCGGCGAGGGCCTCGTTTCCGTCGTAGCCGCGGATACCGTGGAGCCAGGCATCGGCAATGACGGGAATGCTGTGGTAACCGATCATACAGCCGGTCTCCCCGTAGCCCAGGGGCCAGATGGGAAGTTCTCCCCAACGGCGGTACATCTCCAGCATGCTATTGATCATATCATTGACCAGGGTGGGGTTCAGCAGGGTCTGCAACGGGTTCCAGCTACGGAAGGTATCCCACAGCGAAAGGGTGGAATAGAAGGGTCTGGGGCTGGTGAAATCGGCAATGTTGTTGGGCTCCACGAAAGTGTGGTAGAAACAGGTGTAGAACTGCTCCACGGGACCGCCTTCCACGGTAATGCAACCGAGAGCTTCGTTCCAGGCCCTGGTAGCCTGACCCAGGACGGCATTGAAGTTCTTTCCGTCCGTTTCCGCCACGCGGTTGGTCCTGGCTTCCTCTATGCCGGTATAGGACAGGCCCACCCAGACGGTGAGTTCCGACAGGTCTCCCGGGAAAGTGAGCAGGAGTTCTCCGGGGGCCACTTCTTCGGCCTCCTCGAATTCCTCGGAGAAGGCGGCGTTGAGATAAATGGCTCTGCCCTGCACCCATCCGTTTACCAGGCGCTTGCCGCTTACCTCGTCGTCATCTTCTGCTTTGAACCAGGCTTCGACGCCCACATTGCCGTCTCCGATGCAGTGGTTGGCATTGAGCAGCAGGCGGCGCTCCCCTTCTGCGGTAAACGTGTAACGGTGCACGCCCACGTGCGGGGCAGCGGTAAGCTCCACCGTCACCTCAGGGGTTACCACCTTGTAATAACCGGGACGGGCCTCCTCCATTTCGTGGTCCAGCGGGAGGGGCTTGATATCCTCCACGCCGGGGGTAAAGAGAAAATCTCCCAGGTCTGCGCAGCCCGTACCGGAAAGATGCGTATGGCTGAAACCCAGGATGGAAGTATCGGAATAGTGGTAACCGGAGCAGCCGTCCCATCCGTAAGTGCGGGTATCCGGGCTCAGCTGGACCAGGCCGAAGGGCGTGGTGGCACCGGGATACGTATGACCATGGAAGCCGGTACCGTTGAAGACATTCGCCGATTCGAGGGCCGAAGGGGGCGTCTGCCGGGCGCAGGCGACCGTGACGGCCAACAAGATGATAAGCAGCTGGTTAAGTCTCATTTGTATAGGAATAACTTTAATAATTGGCCAGGCATAGTGTCATTTCACAAATTTAACAAAAAACACGTAAAAATCAAAAGGTTTTTTCTTACAGAAAAAGGGCGGAGCCTTGCGGCTTCGCCCTAATGAAGTTTTTCAGTCAGAGGACTAGTTCCAGGTCGGAGGGTTCTTAAGCTTGCCGGCAGACTTGTTGATCTGCTCGGAAGGATAAGGGAAGGTAATGAACTTGTCGTTCCACTTGAGCTGGTTCTTGTAATCCTCATAGTCACCGATGGTGTACAGGGAATGAGGATCGCTGCGGTCAGCATAGTGACGGACCTGAGGATGGTTGTTCAGTTCTTCCAGAGCCAGGAGCTGGATCTCAGGAGCACCACCAACAGCCCAACGCTTGCAGTCGGCTGCATGGTCGTTGGCCATTTCGAAAGCCAGTTCGCAACGGCGCTCGTGATAGAGGTCCTTCCAAGTGGCATCTCCGGCAAGCGGAGTCAGATGGGAACGCACGCGGACGCGGTTGATGTCGGCACGGGCCTTGCCAGCGTCACCGGTAGCGAGATAAGCCTCGGCACGGAGCAGCAGGCAGTCAGCGAAACGGACGATGGGCCAGTTGATGAGGGTGCAGGGCCAGTCTGCATTATCCAGCAGGTAACCGGCGCCCTGGGGATCCTTGGGGGCGAAGGGCTGCATGAACTTGTAGATCTGGAAACCGGACTCCACATCGGAGGTGGACCAGTATTCACGCTCCTCGCCAAAGTACATGAACTTGTCACCGTACTCCAGCATAGTAGCAGCCAGGCGCTCGTTCTTGACACCGCCTACGTTGTCCTTGGCCATTTCGGCATAGAGGTCGTAGGTGGGCTTGAACTGGCCCCAGCCATTGAACTTACCCCAACCCTTGTTCTCCAGGGAGACACCGGGGAATTCGATGGAACCACCGGACTTACCGTTGTTGGAGCCGTTGGAAGGATAACCCCAGCAGTACTCCTTGGTGAAGAACTTTTTCACATCGGGAGCGAAGAGGTCGGTGAATACGGGATGAAGGTCACGGCCATAGGAGGTTTCGAGACGGTTCACGCAGGTGATCACATTGGGCCACTGGGTCTTGTCCCAGGTTGCCCAATAGGCATACACCTTGGCCATCACGGCAGCGGCGGCAGCCTTGTGGGCGCGTCCGCGGTCGGCGGCACCGTACTCCTCAAACTTAGGAAGGATTTCCTCGGCCATCTGGAGGTCCTTGATGATGAGCTCGTAATCCTTCATCACGGAAGGCTGCTGCTCGGGGATCTCGTTGTTATAACCGCCTTCTACAGTCTCGTAGGCCACGAAGGGAACACCCAGGTCCTTGGTACCGTAACGGTAGGCAATGAGGAAGTGCCAGTAGGCACGCATGAAGTAGGCTTCACCCAGGCTGCGCTTTTCAATGGGGGTAAGAGCCATATTCTGCAGCTCTTTGTTGAGAAGCTGCTGGATGATCCAGTTGGCACGGTTCATGCCTTCGGTATAGGCATTGCCAAATACGCTGCGAAGCGGGCTTTCGTCACCGGTATATTGGAAGGTGGCCAGGGTCGGATAACCACGGGTACGGCCCCAGACGATATCGTTGGCAACGGCCTGCTCCCAGTAGAGTTCACGGCCCATGCAGCTTTCCTGGGCCAGACGGGCATAAATACCGTCCACGGCGTCAATGCACTGCTGGTCGTTCTGGAAGTACTGGTCTGCGGTAGGAGAACCTTCGGCCTTCACATCCAGGAATTTCGCACAGGAGGCAACGCTGAGGGTGCCAGCTGCGATCAGAGCGAGAATGATATATTTTTTCATATCCACAGTCTATTAGTAGTTCAGTTTAATACCGAAGGCAAATACGCGGGAAACCGGATATTTGATGGTGTCAAAGCCCGGCGTGTTGCCACTGATTCCCACTTCCGGATCCATACCGGAGTATTTGGTGATGGTGAAGAGGTTCTCACCGCTCACATAAACACGGCAGGAGCTGCCACGGCCGGCGAAATGAGGAACCTTGCGCAGAACCTTGGTGAGGTCGTAACCGATGGTGAGGTTCTTCAGGCGCAGGTAGGAACCGTTCTCGATGTAGTAATCGGAAGGAGTGGAGAAGTTGCCGTTAGGGTCGTTTTTGCTCAGACGGGGAATGGAGGAACCGGTGTTGGAGGGGCTCCAGGCATTCAGGATCTCGGCAGAACGGTTGAAGTTGCCTTCCACGTCGGAGAGGATCATCTGCTTACCCACATAGGCAATCTTGTTTCCGGCGACACCCTGGAACATCACGTCCACGGTGAAGCCCTTCCACTCGAAGCCACCGCTGAGAGCGTAGGTGAACTTAGGCATGGCGGAACCCACATACTGGCGGTCGTTGTCGTCAATCTTGCCGTCGTTGTTGAAATCCACGAACTTGAGGTCACCGGCCACGGCATTGGGCTGGATGCGCTTGCCGTCCTTGGTGTAGGCAGCAGCCTCAGCATCGCTCTGGAAGATACCGGCGGTCTTGATCACATAGAAGGAATTCAGGGGCTGACCAGCCTCGGACTGGTAGATCCAGGGGACTAGACGGAAGTCTCCGCCACCGGTCCACTTACCGGCATTGCCTTCGTTGTCCACAATACCCGTAGAAGCAACCTGGTTCTTGTTGTAGGAGAAGTTACCGGAGATGTGGTAGTTGAAATCCTTGTTCACGGAATCGTTCCAGGCGGCGACCAGCTCAAAACCGGAGTTGCGGATTTCGCCCTGGTTTATCAACCAGGGATTGAGGCCGATGGTCTGGGGCCAACCCATGGTCTGATTCTGAATAAGGTTGAAGGTGCGCTTGTTATAATAGTCCAGGGACAGGGAGAGGCGGTCCTTGAACAGGTCGATATCCATACCGGCGTCAAACTGCTCGGAGGTCTCCCATGTAAGGTCCGGGTTCCAGGCGTCCTTGGGGAACCAGAAAGTGCCCCAGTACGAACCGTTCTCGACACCGTAGATAGCGCCCTCGTTCCAAGTAGAGGAGTTCAAGGTGGGATTCTTATAAGTCCAGCCGATGGAACCCAGGTTACCTACACGTCCCCATGAAGCACGGACCTTGAGGAGGTTCACGACGTCGTTCTTGGGGAAGAAAGGCTCGCTGGAAACTTTCCAGGCAGCGGTCACAGCCGGGAAGTCACCATAGTTTTTGGCGGCAGGCAAACGGCCGGCATAGTCACGGCGCCAGGAAGCGGTGACAAAATAGCGGTCATCATAACTATAGGACGCACGGGCCACCAGAGCCACATTGGCATCAATGCCAAATTCATCGTTGGCATCCTTGGAAGCGGCATGACGCAGATACTGCACGTTGGGGGCTTCATCCAGATAAGTCTTACCAGTAGCGGTCAGGGTTCTGTTGGTCTCACGGTTGAAGGTGAGGGCACCCAGAACGCCCACAGTGTGCTTGCCGAAGGTACGGTCGAAGGTAATGGTGTTTTCACTGCGCCAGCTCACATTGCGGCGGGTGTCGAGGTTGAGGCTGTTGCCACCGTCAGGCTTACCTACCTCGGGACGGGCAGGATGGAAGTTCTTGTACCAGCGGTTGTAGACGTTGGCCGTAAAGAGGCTGCTGAACTTCAGACCCTTGATGGGAGTGATGTGCAGGCCGGTGGTGGTCCAGAAAGAGCTGTTGTGGTAGTAGCGGTTGTCTGCCAGCAGAAGACGCAGCGGGTTCACGGCATCACCGTGGATATCTGCGAAGTTGCTGCCGTACTGGGCGATGTAGGCGGGATCTTCGGTAACCGTACCGCCATAGGAACCTGCATAAGGACCGGCCGTTGCATAAGCCTCGGCGCTGGCAGGCATATAGATGGCGGAGAGGATGGTACCCGTGTAAGCGGAACCGGTATCCGTACCGCGGCTGTTGTCGTCGGAGAAGGACATCACCTCGGTAATCTTGATCCACTTGTTGATGTCAAATTCACCGTTGTAACGGACGCCCAGGTTCTTGCTGAAGGTGTTGAGCAGCACACCAGGGTTGTTCTGGTAGCTGAAAGTGAGGCGGCTCTTGTGGTTCTCGCCACCGTAGTTGAGGGTAACGGAGTGACGCTGATAGAAAGCCGTGCGGAAGATCTCGTCCATCCAGTTGGTGCGGTTGGTGGCCACCCAGGGGTTCTTGGAGGTATCCCAACCCATAGGCAGCGTAAGACCGGCGTTGGCATAGGAGAGCTTGCGCATCTCAATTTCCTGCTGGGCGTTGAGGGGAGTGATCACGTTGGAAGCGGCACGGATACCGGCAACCAGATCATACTCGATGTGAATGCCCTTGCCTGCCTTCTTGGTGGTCACGAGGATAACACCGCCGGCACCGGAAGTGGCACCGTAGATAGCGGCGGAAGCAGCGTCCTTGAGAACGACGATGCTCTCGATGTCATTCATGGACGTGATGGGAGCGCCGGGAACGCCGTCTACTACCCACAGCACAGGCTCACCGTTGGAGTTGCGGGAACCCTGGCCACGGATGATGACGTTGGGCGTAGCGTCCGGAGAACCGCCGTCGGCAGAAATCACGACACCGGGGATCTGGCCCTGGAGCATGCCTTCCGTGGAGGTCACAGGACGGGCGGCCAGTGCATCGGCATTGTTCACGATACCCACGGAAGCGGACAGGTCCTTCTTCCTGGTCTGGGCACCGTAACCGAGGGCAACGGCTTCCTGAAGCATCTCGGCATCTTCCACGAGGACGATGTTGATGATGGTGCGACCGTTCACGTTCACCTGCTGCGTGGCATAACCCAGGCAGGAGACTTCGAGAACAGCGTTGGACGGAACGGAAATGGTATAATTACCATCCAGGTCCGTAACGGCGTTGGCACTACCGGAGAGCACTACGGCACCAGCGACAGGTCCCATAGCGTCACTCACGGTTCCACGCACTGTCAGATTCTGGGCTTGCGCCGAGAAGGTTACCACCAGGCACATAAGTGCGGCGGCAAAACCGAACAGTTTTTTGGAAATCATAGTGGTTGGTTAAAGTTAATGAAAAATATAAATTAAAATGTGTTTAATTTAGGTTTCGGTTTTAAGTTTTTAGTGCAAAAATGTAAGGCAAAAATAGGCCAATTTGAACAAATACGCAAGGATTTAAACAAAAATCAAAAGAAAAAAAGACTAATTCATTGTCCTGGAACCAGATAACGCTCCCCAGTCTGTTGGACGACGGCATCATAAAAAGGCTGGTCCCACGATCCGGGCTCGTCATTATACTTTACAATAAGCAAATGAGCCAGGTTCTTCCAGCGTAACATCATTGTTTCAACGCAAGAAAAAGTAACCTTTTCCAAGTAAGAAACCCGCTCCTGAGGCGTTAGGGAGGGTATTATCTTCTCCACTTCCGTCTGCTGTGCCAGAAAACCGGCTTCCAATTCCCCGCGGGCGGCCACCAGGTCACCGGACAGCGCGCTCCAGCGCGGATACACCATATTGGCCACCCAGTTGCACAGCCAGAAAGCTCCCTCCTCGTCAAAGACTCCGTTTCGGTTATGTTCTGCCCGGAAGGCGTCCGGAATTCTCTTAATTCCGGCATACACCGGCACATAGGCAATGGCCGAAGGTTCATCACAGTTGAACCAGTACACTCCGCCCACTTCATCGGGCAGAGAGGAGCGCATCTGCGCCACTACAGAGAAACCCGCCTGCTGGGTAGAGATGGGCCTTTCACGGAAATATTTCTTACCTCCAGAGATAAAGCCCTTGGCACGGGGCCGATAGGGAGAACTCCAGGGGCCGGCGCTCATATCGGCCGTCATATCCAGCGGAGTCCCCTCGTAGTGATCACGCATATCGGCCATCACATCCTGCAGCGTGAGGGGTTTGTCGGGCTTGATCCAGAGCGGAAGCTCGTCACAAACGTCAAACTGGCCGTTCAGGTACGGAAGGAAGCTGTCCATATACGCAGGGTCCGTGTGGTGACGGAAGACGCTCCATACGCGCGGCTCGCAGAGGCGCATGTTCACAAACTCCAGCGGGCAGTAGGCATCCCGGAAACTGAACTCCTTGTCCGGCCCGGTGTAGTAACCCATTTCCCGGGCAAAGGAGATTACATCGGCACTGTACATACAGACTCCAGGCACTTCATAAATTCCCTTCTTCTTATCCAGTTTCTTAGCCTGCGGGAAAGTCCGGATGCGGCTGTGGTTGGCATGGGCCGTGATGCAGTCGTCGGGAATGCGCACCGCCACCCAGACGGCCCCCTTTCGGCCCGGACCTTTGCCAATGAAATCCATCATCCAGGCCTCCTCCTTGTCGCAGACCGAAAAGGTCTCCCCGCTCTCGAAATAGCCGTATTCACTAGCCAGCCGTCCCATTTCCAGGATGGCTTCACGGGCCGACATGCAGCGCTGCAGTGCCAGCTGCATCAGGTTGTCATAGCCCAGGATTCCCTCGGGATTCACCAGTTCCTCCCGGCCCCCGAAGGTGGTCTCAAAGATAGTGAGCTGGTGTTCGTTCATATAGCCCACTACATGATAGGTATAAGGAACCTGGTCCACGTAACCGCGGACCTCTCCCCCGTGCCAGAAGTGGCGGATGGCTATCTTCTCCCCGGGAGCGTGGGCTCCGGCCGGCGAAGAGGTGAGCCATCCGGTATATCCAAATGTATCGCAGTTGTAAGTGCAGAAGACCGAACCGTCGGCCGATGCCGCCTTGCCCACAATCACATTGGTGCAGGCAAATGAGGGAATCATCCAACCAGCGCACAGCGCCAGCAGGAGCAACCATTTGAGTTTTTTCATAGTGTATTTGCTAATGGGCTAACGGGTGGGGCGGCTGTAGCCGTCGTTGATGCAACGCTGGGTGATATGCTCAATGCGTTTGGCCGTCTCGGGATGCGAGGAGAAGAGGTTGCTTACCATGCTGCTGGACTTTGAACCTTCCGACAGATTGTCCAGCTTCTCAAAGGCCATCACCATGGTCCAGGGGTTCTTGCCGGCCTCGCACAGGAAGTTGTAGCCGTAGTCATCGGCCTCGGTTTCCATGGTGCGGGAGAACTTGGCGTTCAGGATTACCTCACCCAGCGCGCCCAATTGCGAATCCGTAAGGGTGGCCACCTTTTCGGAAGTGGAAGCCAGGCCCGCCAGCGTGGCCGACGTAAGCATCTGCTTCTGCATCTGCTTGCGGGTGTGGTGCAACGCCACGTGGCCCATCTCGTGGCCCAGCACGCCCACCAGTTCCTCGTCCGTCATCACATCCATGATGCCGCTGTACACACGTACGCTGCCGTCTGCGCAGGCAAAGGCATTCACCTGGTCTTCCTTATATACCTTGAAATTAAGGGGCAGTTCATTGACGCCGTCCATGCTGTTGATGATCTTGCGGAGGCGCTTGGTGTAGGCATTGCTCTCCGGGAGCACCTGGCTCTGGGCATCCAGCTGGGTGATGTACTGGTGCACATACTGCTCCACCTGGGCATCCGTGAGCGTCAGGGCCTGGGCGGCATATACGCCGCCTTCCAGCAGCCTGCCGGCATCCAACTGAGACATTACACCGCAAGAAGAAAGGCCGATAACTACGGCCACAAAGCATAGAAGTCGTTTCATACGTGGTCAGATTTTTCCCAAATTTACAAAAATTTTCCAGAACTGGCGGCAGAGAGCACGCGGAAGAAATTGTCAGACCAGATTTTGGCTATGTCTTCATTGGAAAATCCGGCCTCTATCAGACGGACGGTAATATTGATGGCATCATTGTCTCCATTGAGCCCCCAGCCGCCACCGCCGCCGTCAAAGTCGCAGGAAATGCCCACGTGATCCACTCCCGCCACCTGGACGCAATGCAGCAGATGCTCCATAAAGTCTTCTATGGTGGCATCGGCCTTTTGGGGATTCATATAATCCGGAACAATATAGACCATCACCAGACCGTCTTTGGCAGCAAGGGCCCGGAGCTGATCGTCCGTGATGTTGCGGTCGTGAGGGAAAATGGCCTTGGCGCCCGAATGGGAACAAATGATGGGGGCCGAACTAAGCTCTATGCAATCCCAGAAAGTACCGCTGCTGGTGTGGGAAACGTCTACAAGAATGCCGCAACGATTCATTTCTTTAACTACCTCACGGCCGAAGGGTGTCAGCCCCTTGGTGGTATCGGCACTATGGGTAGAAGTGTTGCAAATGGCATTGTCATACATATGGCTGAGGGTTATGTAAACCACTCCCCTGCGGGCATAATACTCCACATTCCGGACATCGTTTCCTATTCCGTAGCCATTCTCGATTCCCAGGAAAAAGGCTTTTTTTCCTTGGGCCTTTAACGCAAGGGCATCCTCCCGGGTCCTGGCCAGGCCGCACCAGTCTTTGTTCTTCTCTATATCGGCCAGAATCTCGTCTATGAGGCCGTCGCAGTAGGCAAAGGCCTGGGCGGAGGACTCCTCGTCCAGACCTTTCTGGCCCTGATAGCTGATGAGTACCCGGCTGCTCAGGTGCCCCTCCTCCATTTTCTGGAGGCTAACCTGGTTCCGTTGCCGGACGCCCAGTTCATAACCGTCTTCGTAACAGCAGGGCAAATCCCCATGCGCATCCATGGTCAAGATACCATCCATCAGCTGTTTGGCCTTCTTATAAGTAGCGGCCTTCCGGCACAGTGCTCCCATATCGGGCAAGGCTCCGTCATAACGCATCAGCCCCCGGTCCATTTCCAGGGAAAGGGCCGATGTCCCCGTATGGGGGATGTTCCTGTCGGCTACCACCTTATAAAATAGGACGCTGAAGGCCGATTTCGCCTTTACCCAGCCGTCTGGAATGGCGGCACCGTCCCAGGCGGCAGCCATCTCCCGGAGCGCGGCGGCATCCTCCGTTTCAGGAACGACGACAACGCTCGCACCGGCTTTCTGAGCGAGCCGCACCAGTTCCGCCGTTTTGCGGCATTGGGGAATGGCAATGACAGGTGTAGTCTGGTGCCCCGGGAGCATCCGGGCATCGGCCTGCTCCATGAGCGGTTTTACGGATTCGGGATACTGGATAATCTGCGCCTGGGCACACAGGCCGCAGAAAACCGAAAGAAGGAATAAGGTTCGCTTGATCATACAAATCAATGGGCTACGACAGACTGGCAAGGTATTGGTCAAAAGCGGGCCGATAGCCTTCGGAGACGTGCAGGAGGGCGTCTCCCACCTTGACATCGGCCTGGGGCGTGACGCTGGCGATATGGGAAAGGCCGATGATGAAGGACCGGTGGATGCGCATGAATCGCTCGGGCGGAAGCATGTCTTCGACCGCTTTCATGGTAAGGTGCGTCACCAGCGGCTGACGGGCCGATGCCAGATGGAACATCACATAATCCTTCATCCCCTCCACATATTGGATGTCGGAGAGTTCCACCTTCTGAAGGACGCCATCCACCTTGAGGAAGATGGCGCTTTTTTCGGCCGAAGGAGAGGTTGACGATGCCGCTGCCTCCTTGAGCGTGAACCATTCGCGGGCTTTCTCCGCCGCCTCCAGGAACTTCTGGTAGCGGATGGGTTTGAGGAGAAAATCCAGGGCACTCACCTCGTAGCTGTCAAAGGCATACTGCTTGAAGGCCGTGGTAAAGATGATGCGGGTCTGGGACGGTAGCATCCGGGACAGTTCCATCCCATCCAGATCCGGCATCTGGATATCCAGAAAAACCAGGTCCGGCACCTGGGCACGGATTTCAGACAGCGCCAGAACGGGGTCGTTGAAAGAGGCCGACAGGGTTAAAAAAGGAGTGCGAGCGATGAATCCCTCCAACATCTTTACAGCCAGGGGTTCGTCATCTACGACAATGCATTTCAAGTTTCTCATACCTGCAAGGATACAACTACGGAATAGCTTCCCTCTTCCTCCTTCCATTCATAGGTATAGCGGCCGGGGTAGAGGAGTTCCAGGCGACGTTTCATATTCTCCAGGCCAATTCCGGAGCCAATGTGGTCGCTTTTCCCAGCGGCCTCGTCTCTCTTGTGATCAAACACGCTGTTGGAGCAGCTGAACCAGACTTTTCCGTCCCGGTATTCCATCTTGACTTTTACGAAAGAAGGATAGCGGGCATTCACTCCGTGCTTGAAAGCATTTTCCACCAGGGAGATAAACAGCAGCGGCGCCACTTCCACCGAGCCCTGAGGAACCTGGAAATCCTTAGTAACGGTGGTGAGCTCGTTGCAGCGGAGGGCCATCAGGTCCACGTAGTTGCTCATGAACTCCATTTCGGAGGCCAGGGAAACCTTGTCG
>JAEEGF010579970.1_pt1 | contig 16514 bp, 12 predicted proteins | sample 9134171 | NCBI WGS metagenome assembly JAEEGF01 (sample SAMN16246542, study PRJNA631951) | gut metagenome | biome: gut microbiome; feature: rumen; material: AP-attached | host: Bos | place: Iran: Karaj | collected 2018-10
TGCGCCAGGTGGGATTCCCCAACACCTCGTATGGCGAGGACTACGCCCTGGGCCTCATCTTCTCGCGCCACTACCGCATAGGGCGCATCTTCAGCGAGCTCTACCTGTGCCGCCGCTGGGGAGGCAACAGCGACGCTGCCCTCTCCATCGACAAGGTGAACGCCAACAACCTCTACAAGGACCAGTTGCGCTCACTCGAGATCCTGGCCCGCCAGCAGATGCTGCAGGGCAAGCAGGACCTCATGAACGACTCGCCCCTCATGCGATTCTTCAACCGTCAGCTCGAGAAATGGGATGATGCCCGTCGCCGCTACCAGGACCTGCGCAATGTGCAGACCCGCGAGCTCCAGCTGGGCACCTCCACCATGAAGGTGCAGTGGAACCCCGCCCGCATCGTGTCCACCGGCGCCCGTATCGACAAGCAGACACTGGCCGAGCGCCCCTGCTTCCTGTGCGAGCACAACCGCCCCAAGGAGCAGGTCAAGAAGCCGTTCGACAGCCAGTACGACCTGCTGGTCAACCCCTTCCCCATCCTGCCCATCCACTTCACCATCCCCTCGGTGAAACACGAACCGCAACTCATCCGCCACACCTATGGCGAAATACATAAGCTGCTGAGCGAATACCCCAACATCCTCGTGTTCTACAACGGACCGAAGTGTGGCGCCTCAGCCCCCGACCACGCCCATTTCCAGGCAGGCACCTCCGGGGTGCTGCCCCTGCAGCTGGCTTGGGGACGCCTGTCGCGCAACCTCCGTCCCCTCGTCAAGCTCAACGACGAGGAGGGCATCTCGCTCATCGAGGAGTATCCCTGCCCCGCCCTGCTCATCCATAGCAAGTCGGAGTATGGCGACCAGCAGCTGTTCCTCCGTCTCTACGAGTCGCTGCCCCTCCCCGAGGGCGAGCCCGAGCCCATGATGAACATTGTGAGCTGGCGCCATGAGTCCGACTACTATTCGGTGGTGTTCCTGCGCGAGAAGCACCGTCCCGACTGCTATTACCAGAGCGGCGACGAGCAGTTCATCATCTCGCCGGGCGCCCTCGACATGGCAGGCCTCTTCGTCACCCCCCGTCAGGAGGATTTCGAGCGCCTCACCCCCGAGCGCGCCCTCGCCATCCTCAACGAGGTGTCGCTCAAACCCGAGGCCCTGCAGCAGGTCATCGACCGTCTGGTGTCCAAGGAGCAGCGCACCAAGAGCAAGCTGCAGAGCACCAAGGAGCCTAACGTCACCGTGGGTATCGTGAGCGGCGACAAGATCTCGTTCAGCCTCAACAAACCCTATGTGGCCAAGGGCGAGGTCATCACCGGCCAGCAGGTGGTCGAGTTCAGCGAGGGCGGCATCCTGTGGCGCGGCATCCAGTACCGCAACCTCACCTTCACCCCCCAGTCGGCCGACGCCTCGTTCTCGCTCAACGATGTGACCATCGGTGTCAACTTCCACTGGGAGCGCAAGGAAACCCAGACCTTCGAGGGCACCCTGCGCATTGTGGTCGAGGCCGATAAGATCGTGGCCATCAACGAGCTGCCCGTCGAGAAATACCTCACCAGCGTCATCTCCAGCGAGATGAAATCCACCTCCAGTGTCGAGTTCCTCAAGGCCCATGCCGTGATCTCGCGCTCCTGGCTGCTGGCACAGATGGAGAAGCGCAAGCAGCACGAGAGCGGCGGCGACAACTTCTTCTCGTTCACCAAGAGCGACAACGAGTTCATCCGCTGGTACGACCGCGAGGACCACACCATCTTCGACGTGTGTGCCGACGACCACTGCCAGCGCTACCAGGGCATCACCCGCGCCAACAACACCCATGTCGAGGAGGCCATCAGCCAAACCCGCGGCCAGGTGCTCATGTATGGCGACGAGATCTGCGACGCCCGTTTCTCAAAGTGCTGTGGCGGACAAACCGAGGAGTTCCAGTACTGCTGGGAGGACACCCCCAAGCCCTATCTCGTGTCGTTCCACGACCCCTATTGCAACACCAGCGACAAGCATATCCTCTCGCAGGTGCTCAACGATTTCGATCAGGAAACCCCCGACTTCTACCGTTGGACCGTTTCCTTCACCCGAGCCCAGATCTCCGAGCTCATCAATCGCAAGCTCAAGGACGACTTTGGCGAGATCCAGGACCTCATCCCCGTGGCACGTGGCAAGAGCGGCCGCATCTGGAAGCTCAAGATAGTAGGTTCCAAGAAGACCTTCACCATCGGCAAGGAGCTCGAGATCCGTCGCGCCCTCAGCGAGAGCCACCTCTACTCGTCCGCCTTCGATGTGGAGAAGACGGCCGACGGCTTCATCCTGCATGGCAGGGGCTGGGGCCACGGCGTGGGTCTGTGCCAGATAGGCGCCGCCGTGATGGGCGAGCAGGGCCACACCCACGATGAGATCCTGTTATTCTACTACCGTAACGCAGAAATCAAGAAACTATATGAGTAAAACACGTAACCCGTGGGCTTGGGTGCCCACACTTTATTTTGCCGAGGGCGTGCCCTATGTGGCCGTCATGACCATCTCAGTGATCATCTACAAGCGCCTCGGCCTGTCTAATACCGATATCACGCTCTACACCTCGTGGCTCTATCTGCCATGGGTCATCAAGCCCCTGTGGAGCCCGTTTGTCGACATGCTGCGCACCAAGCGCTGGTGGATCCTCATGATGCAGATCCTCATCGCCGCTGCGCTGGCTGGTGTCGCCTTCACCATCCCTGGCCCCCTGTGGCTGCAGGGCTCGCTGGCGTTCTTCTGGCTGCTGGCGTTCTCCAGTGCCACCCACGACATTGCTGCCGACGGCTTCTACATGCTCGGTCTCGAGCAGCACGAGCAGGCCTATTTCGTGGGCATCCGCTCCACGTTCTATCGCATCGCCACCATCTTCTCGTCAGGTCTGCTGGTAGGTCTGGCAGGCGTGCTGCAGGTGCTCACACGGAGCATCGCCTACGCCTGGAGCCTGGTGTTCTACCTCATCGCCGGTCTGTTCATCGCCCTGTGGCTCTATCACAGCTGGGCACTGCCCCGTCCTGCCGACGACCAGAACCGCATACAGAAGTCAGCCCATGATATCATCCATGAGTTCTGGCAAACCCTTGTCACCTTCTTCCAGAAACCCCAGGTATGGGTGGGCATCTGCTTCATGCTCTTCTATCGCATGCCAGAGGGTCTGCTGGCCAAGGTGTCGGCCCTCTTCCTCGTCGATAGCGTGAAGAATGGCGGTCTGGGGCTCTCCGATGTCGAGTTCGGCATGGTTCAGGGCACCGTGGGCGTCATCGGCCTCACCCTGGGCGGCATCCTGGGCGGCATCGTGGCGAGCCGCGACGGTCTCAAACGCTGGCTGTGGCCCATGGTCATGGCCATCACCATCCCCGACCTCGTCTATGTCTATCTCTCCTATGCCCTGCCCTCCAGCCTGTTCATCATCAATGTCTGCATCTTCCTCGAGCAGTTCGGCTACGGCTTCGGCTTCTCCGCCTATATGCTCTACCTCATCTACTACAGCCAGGGCGAGCACAAAACCGCCCACTACGCCCTGTGCACCGCCTTCATGGCGCTGTCCATGATGATCCCCGGCCTCTTTGCCGGTGCCCTGCAGGAGTCGGTAGGCTATCGTGCCTTCTTCGTGATTGTGGTGGTGTGCTGCGCCATGACCTACATCGTATCCCACCTGCTCAAGATCGATCCCGAGTTCGGCAAGAAGAAATAGGACGCGTGTCATTTGGTCAAGGTCATTTGGTCATTTTCGATTTCGGAAACGTGTTTTTTACTCACTATATATAAATATAATTATTTATATTATAGTGCAGTTTTTGACAGCATCTTTTTCCGATTTTGACAAATGACCAAATGACCAAATGACCAAATGACCGCGCCACTAAAAAAATTATATTTTTCTTCCATCAACATTCGAGAACCGCAATGCTGATGTTGTATCTTTGCAACGTCAATGAGGATGAAAATTCTGCGCGCCCACGGGGGAGTTTTTTCTCGCCCACGGGAGAGCCGAAAAAACAGCCTACTCGACAGGCTGGCACCTAGATGCCGGCGCCATCCTGGAAGGCGACGTCGACGGCCTTGCTCTGCTGGATGCGCGAATGGGGGGGCACGCTGTGGGTGACCCAGATGTTACCACCGATCACGGAGTGATGGCCGATGGTGATGCGACCCAGGATAGAGGCGTTGGAATAGACGGTGACATAATCCTCGAGGATGGGGTGACGGGGAATATTGAGCATGTTGCCGTTAGCATCGTACTTGAAGCTCTTGGCACCGAGGGTGACACCCTGATAGAGGGTGACATGATTGCCGATGATGGCGGTCTCGCCGATGACCACACCTGTGCCGTGGTCGATGGCGAAATACTCGCCTATCTGGGCGCCGGGGTGGATGTCGATACCGGTCTTGGAATGGGCCCGCTCGGTGATGATACGGGGGATGACAGGCACCTGCAGCTGGTGCAGCTTGTGGGCGATGCGATAGTGGGTCATGGTGTTCATAGAGGGATAGCAGAAGATGACCTCACCATAGTTCTGGGCTGCAGGGTCGTTGTCGAACATGGCCTGGATATCGGTATAGAGCAGGCGCTTGATCTCGGGCAGGGCGTCGATAAAGGCGAGCGCCTTCTCCTCGGCCACGGCATAGACCTGCGCCTTGGTGCTGTTGGTCTCGCAGTCCTCGCAGAACTGCAAGCCGTGGGCTATCTGCTTGGTGAGCAGGGTGGCGAGCTCCTCCATGGCCACACCGATATGATAGGACCGGATGGCCTCATCGGGCTGACGCTTCTCGAAATAATCGGGGAAGACGATGTTCTTGACCAGGTTCACGATACGCTTTACCTGCTCTACCGACGGCAGGGGTGCCACGGTGGCGGGCATCATGTTGCGCTCGTGATCCGACTGCTTGGAGAGGGCGACCACATTGCGACGAAGGGTCTCGTTTATATTCGTTTTATCCATCATGCTGCTCTGTCTGAGTTTGGGGGCAAAAGTACGAATATTATCCCACACGACCAAATTTTAGGGGCAAAAAATGCATTACCACAGGTTGCCCAGCATGGCGGCGCCACCAAAATGCCACTGCGAGAGCTGATCGAACTTAGCAGGACGCACGCCGCCCAGGGCGACCACGCGCTGATCGATGACCCCGCGCTTGCCTGCCTCGGCCAGCACCTGAGGGGCGAAGGTGGAACGGTAGCCGTGCTTGGAGATGCTGTCGAAGATGGGACTGAGGAACAGATAATCCATGAGCGGCAGCCCATCGGCATCGGTGCGCGCCTTCTGCGTCATGAGCTCGCCGAAGGAATGACAGCCACACGACACCTTGAAGCCGCTATGGATATAGACGGGGATCTGGCTGTGGCGACCGTTGAGATGGATGCCACGCAGCCCGAACTGGGGCGCCAGGGGGAAGAAATCGTGGATCATGACGCAGCGGCGCTCCTGGGCCGACAGCTGGCTCAGGAGCGAGGCTACCTGCGACTGGGTAGCCTCGGGCTTGCGCACATGGATGAGATCGACCCGGTGCGAGGCCAGCAGCTCGCTGATGCGGGCGGCCTCGCCCTCAAAGAAATCGGGACGGGTGATGCCTATGACTCGGAACATGACTTGAGTGAATGACTGATACGGGCAGCGCAGAACTCCGGACCACACATGGTGCAATAGTTGCCCTCGGTGTGGTTCGACTGTTTGTAGTACTCCAAAGCACGTTCGGGGTCGAGCGAGAGGTTGAACTGGTCTTTCCAGCGGAATTCAAAGCGCGCCTTGCTCAGCGCATTGTCGCGTATCATGGCGGCCGGATGGCCCTTGGCCAGGTCGGCGGCATGGGCGGCTATCTTATAGGCCACCACGCCATTGCGCACATCCTCGCGGTCGGGCAGTCCGAGGTGCTCCTTGGGGGTGACATAGCAGAGCATGGCGGTGCCATACCAGCCGATATTGGCGGCACCGATGGCGCTGGTGATATGATCGTAGCCGGGGGCGATATCGGTGACCAGCGGACCCAGGGTGTAGAAGGGGGCGCCGTGGCACTTCTCGATCTGACGGTCCATGTTCTCACGGATCTTGTGCAAGGGCACATGGCCGGGGCCCTCGATAAACACCTGCACATCCTTGTCCCAGGCACGCTGCACCAGCTCGCCCATGGTGTCGAGCTCGGCAAACTGGGCGGCATCGTTGGCATCGTGGATACAGCCGGGGCGCAAGCCGTCGCCCAGCGACAGGGCGACATCGTACTGGCGACAGATATCGCAGATGTCATCGAAATGCTCGTAGAGGAAGCTCTCCTGCTGGTGGTGCAGGCACCACTGGGCGATGATGCTGCCGCCACGGCTCACGATGCCGGTGAGGCGGCTGTCGGAGAGGTGCACATTCTTCAAGCGGATGCCACAGTGGATGGTGAAATAGTCGACGCCCTGCTCGCACTGCTCAATGAGCGTGTCGCGATAGATCTCCCAGCTGAGCTGCTCCACATGGCCTTCGACCTTCTTCAGTGCCTGGTACATGGGCACGGTGCCCACGGGGACGGGACTGTTGCGCAGGATCCACTCACGGGTGGTGTGGATGTCGGCACCGGTGGAGAGGTCCATGATGGTGTCGCCACCCCACTTGCAGCTCCAGATGGCTTTCTCCACCTCCTCCTCGATGCCGGAGTTGTCGCGCGAGTTGCCCAGATTGGTATTGATCTTGACCAGGAAGTCGGTACCGATGATCATGGGTTCGCTCTCGGGGTGCTTCTTGTTGGCAGGGATCACGGCACGGCCTGCTGCCACCTGCTGGCGCACAAACTCGGGGGTGATATAGCTCTGGATGCCCATGGCCTCGCAGTTCATGTTCTCGCGGATGGCCACATACTCCATCTCGTGGGTGATGACGCCCTGCTTGGCCAGCGACATCTGGGTGTCGGCAGGCTGGCGACTGGCGATCCAGGGGGCACGGAGCTTGGGCAGTCCCAGCTCCAGGTTGACCTCGTAGTTGGGGTCGCTATAGGCACCGCTGGTGTCGTAGATGGTCACCTTGCCATTATCCTCCAGCACACGCTTGCCATCCACATGCTTCACGGTGGGCGTGAGGGTGACCTCGCGCATGGCCACGCGCAAGTCCTTGTGGATACTGCCCTCAACATAGATTTTCTGCGATGAGGGGTATGTGATACGTTGATTAATAGGTATGGTACTCATTGTGTTCCTTAATTTGATTGATGATTAATTTCATTTGTTCTTTGGGACGGTTGGCACGCAGCACGGTGCCGCTCACAGCCACACCCTGTACGCCGCTATCGAGCAGTGGCGCCACATCGGCCGGCTCTATGCCGCCAATGGCCACCATGGGGATGCGGATGCCCTCCTGGCGCATCTGGCGCGTGATGGCCTGATAGCCCTCAAGCCCCAGGATGGGTGCCAGGTTCGACTTGGTGGTGGTGTAGCGATAGGGGCCGCACCCGATATAGTCGACGCCGGCGGCTGCCAGCTGACGCACATCGTCGATGGTGTTGGCGGTGCCACCGATGATATACTGGTGGCCCAACCGCTGGCGCGCCATGACGGGCGACATGTCGTGGCGCCCCAGGTGCACGCCATCGGCACCGATGGCACTCACCAGATCCACATGGTCGTCGACGATGAGCACCGCGCCATAATGGTGGCACAGCTCAGCCATCTGGCGACCGGTGTCGACGATACGCTCGGCACTGGCCTGCTTCATGCGCAGCTGTATCCAGCGGCAACCGCCCATCAGGGCCTGCTCCACACCCAGCAACTGGGTGAACCGCTCGGTTTCGTGCGAGATAAACTGCACGCGCATGGGCCCCAGGCCGTAGCTCACGCCTACCGATGCCTGGAGGTCGGCCTGCAGACAGTCGATGCCACCACGCACCGCCTCAGCAAGGGGCTGGCCCATGGCCAGCAGGGTGGCGATGGCAGCCGAGAGCCGGCAGCCGGTACCATGCATGCCTTGGGTATAGACGGCCGAATGGTGGAACCACGCCACCTTGCCACCGGCATAGAGACGGTCGCACTTCTCCTCACCCTCGGCATGACCGCCTTTCACCAGCCAGGCGTGGGCATCCTTGCCCGGGGCGATGCCATGGCCTGAGAGCACCTTGGCCTCAGGGATGTTGGGGGTGATGAGGGTGCACAGCGGGTACAGCTGCGCCACAAAGGTGCCGATGGCATCGGCATCCATGAGCGGCATGCCCGAGGTGGACACCATCACGGGGTCGAGCACGATGCACACATCGGGATGCGACTGGCGGTAGGCGGTGAGCTCCTGAGCCACCACCTCGACCACCTCGCGCGTGGGCAGCATGCCCGTTTTGATGGCCAGCGGCTGCAGGTCGTTCAACACGGCACGCAGCTGCTGGCGCACCAGCGTGGCTGACACGGATTCACTGTGTAGTACCCCCATGCTGTTCTGAACGGTGAGCGCCGTGACCACCGAGGCGGCATGGCCACCCAGTTGTCCGATGGTACGGATATCGGCCTGCAGGCCGGCGCCGCCAGAGCAATCGCTACCAGCAATGGTGAGTACGGTTGTCAGTTGTCTCATACAGCCACACAAGGGTTCATGGTTGGAATATCGAAACTGCGATCCCAGCTCTTCCACACGGGCTGCACGCCCATGCGCTTGAGGTCGGCCACCACCTCGGGGGTGGTACGGCTGTCGGCCACATGGAACTGCTCCAGGGCGTTGGGATAGCAGGCATAGCCGCCTGGGTCGGTATGGCTCTCGGCACTCATGGTGGTGACACCCAGCGTGGCCATGTGGTTACGCATGTCGCTGGTTTCACGGGTAGAGTAAGAGATATCCACATCGTGGTCGAAGATACGCATGGCGAAGGTGACCTGTGCCAGCTCGCGGTCGTTCATCACCACATTGGGCTGGAAACCGCCATTCTCCGAGGGGCGCATGCGGGGGAAGTTCACGCTGTAGTGGGTTTGCCAGTAGGTCTTCTCCAGATAGCGCAGATGATAGCCCAGCATGGCTATCTCCGTGCGCCAGTCCTCCAGACCGATGAGGGCGCCCATGCCGATGCGCTGCACGCCGGCCTGCCCCATACGGTCGTAGCCATTGAGGCGCCACTCGTAGTTCGACTTCATGCCACGGGGATGGTACACCTTGTAGCGGGCCTCGTTATAGGTCTCCTGGAAACAGATCACGCCATTGAGTCCGTGCTGTCGCAACAGGGCGTAGTCTTCCATCTTGAGGGGCATCACCTCGATCTGCAGGTTGTTGAAATAGGGTTTGGCCAGGTCGAGGGCGCGGGCGATATAGTCCACATTGGCCAGCACGGGGTTCTCGCCGGTGAGGATGAGCAGATTGTCGAAGGGTCCCAGCGCCTTGATGGCCTGGTACTCGCGCTTGATCTCATCCTCGGTGAGCACGATGCGCTTCATCTTGTTCTCTACATGAAAGCCGCAATACACGCACGAATTGGTGCAGGCATTGGTGATGTAGACAGGGATGAACATGTTGACGGTATTGCCAAAACGTTCACGGGTGTACTTGCGACTCAGCGCCGCCATGGGCTCCAGGTACTTGGCGCCGGCAGGCGATATCATGGCCATCAGGTCGTCGACATCGCAATGCGATTTGTTCAGGGCACGTACCACATCGGCATCGGTCTTGCTCATGATGCGCTCCGTAGTAGCGTCCCAGCCTATCTTTCTGATCTCGTCTATAAACATGGTTGGTTATCCTCCACAAAAAGCTTTAATAATAATAATGTCGTCGTGCGGGTGGATGGTGGTCTGCGCCCAGTCGGCGGCATGGACAATCTCGCCGTTGACGGCGATGGCCACCCCCTTGGTGCCTATCTGGCGGGCCTGGGCCAACTGTGCCAGCGTGGCATCTTCGGCCAGCGTGGCGGGTTGGTGATTAATCGTTACCTCCATCGTATCAGTCCTCCCCTAAGAATGATGTGAGTGGCGAGGTGGCCGAAGCCTCCATCATGAAGGTGGGCGTGGGCACACCGGCCTCGAAAGCCTCACGACCAGCCTCGACAGCCTGGCGGAAGGCACGTGCCATACGCACGGGATCGGCAGCCACGGCGATGGCGGTGTTCACCATCACGGCATCGGCACCTATCTCCATGGCCTTGGCCGCATCGCTGGGGGCACCGATACCAGCATCGACCACCACGGGCACCTGGGCCTCGTCGATGATGATACGCAGGAAGTCGATGGTGCGCAAGCCCTGGTTACTGCCGATGGGCGAACCCAGGGGCATCACGGTGGCAGCGCCGGCCTCCTGCAAACGGCGACACAGCACAGGGTCGGCCTGACAGTAGGGCAGCACGGTGAAGCCCAGCTTGACCAGCTCCTCGGTGGCCTTGAGAGTCTCCACGGGGTCGGGCAACAGGTAGCGCGGGTCGGGATGGATCTCCAGCTTCACCCACTTGGTGCCAAAGGCCTCCTGCGCCATCTTACAAGCGAATACGGCCTCCTCGGCATTACGGCAACCCGATGTGTTGGGCAGGATCTGAATGCTGGGGTGCTCGATGAAGGGCAGCATGTCGTCGCTGCGATCATCGTCGTCGATACGCTTCATGGCCATAGTCACCATCTCTGTTCCCGATGCCTCTATGGCCTTCTGCATCAGGTCGTTAGAACCGAATTTGCCGGTACCCATGATGATACGCGACGAAAATTCCTTTCCGTTAATCCACAATCTTTCCATTTGGTTTTAAATAACAATTAATGGAGCTTTTATAAGAAGACCTCATCAAACTATCCCTTCGGCAGCATTACCTGCATCAGGTTATATGGGTATCATCTCAGCACTGCCAAACAGCAGGCACCCCGTGTTTAAATCGGCTGCAAAGATAAACAAATCTGCCGAAACGTCCAAACATTTCGGCAGATATTTTTATCAGAGTCCTTTTTTCGTGTGGCGTAGCGTACAGGGGAACCACAGGGTGACCGTGGTGCCATTGCCGGGCTCGGAGACAAGGCTGATCTCACCTTTCAGACTATCGATAATCGACTTGCAGATGCTCAATCCCAAGCCGGAGTCCTTACTGAAGAGGTTGAGCGAATCGCCTTGCTGGAACATCGTCGAGAGGCTGTTCTTCAGTTTCTGCGTCATGCCATCGCCCGTGTCGGCAACAACGATCTTCAGCCCATGGCGCTCCTGCTCATAACTGAGGCTGATGGTGCCCTCCTTGGTATGGGCCACGGCATTGCGCAGCAGATGCATCATGAGCTGATACATCAGATTGGTGTCGAGCTCGGCCTTACAATGGGGCGACAAGGAGCTGCGCACCAGAATAGACACCTCGGGACTGGCATCGCGCATGGCTTCGCGACGATACGAGGCCATGAGCTCCGCCAGGTTCACCTCGATCATCGTAAAGTTGCCCATGCTGCTCTCGAAATTGGAGAGCTCGAGCAGCTGCGAGATGAAATACATGAGCTGACGGCCATACTGATTGATCTGCACAGCCTGATCGATGACATCGACGGGGTTGATATCCTCAGGCTCTTTTTTGGCCACCTGATCGCTGATGCGGATCATAGAATTAAGGGGCGAACGCAACGCCTGACTCACATTGGCCAGGAACACCGTCTTGATGCGCTCACTGCGCTGGGCACGCGTCACCTCATTGTGCAAACGCATGAGATAGTAGCGCCTCACTACAAAAAAAGCCGCAAACACCAGAAAAATAAACGCAAAATTAAGCATCCAAAGCACATCCATCATATTACTCTTTTAGGTTTTTGACTACAAAACTAAGCAAATTTTACGAGAAGGCAAGCAAAAAGGCAGTTAACGAATGTTAACCGCCTTCATAATTATCCAACTCAAAAAACAACTTATGCGATGTCGATCTGACGGGAGAGCTTAACCTTCTCCTCGACTATCCTCGGCAACTCTACGGTGAGCACACCATCCTCCACACGTGCCTTGATGTCCTCCTTCTTCACATCATCAGGCAGGATCAGGGTCTGCTCATACTTAGAGTAAGAGAACTCGCGACGCAGGTAGCGGCTGTTCTTATCCTCCTCCTTGTGCTCGTGTTTCTTCTCCATCTTGATGATCAGGTTACCCTCATCGTTGATGTGCACATTAAAATCCTCCTTCTTCATGCCCGGTGCGGCCAGCTCTACGGTGTAGGCCTTCTCGCTTTCTTTCACATTGATGGCTGGTGCGGTGCAATTGGCGCGCGGCATAAAATCCGTGTCAAACAAATCACCAAACACGCTTGGAATCCAACTGTTACTTCTCATTACTGGCATCATAATCTTTACCTCCTAATTCTATTTTTTTTAATTGTTATACATGTTGTCTTGAACGACTGGCGTTCGACAACTAAGAGGCAAAAGGCGTGCTAAAGCCCAATTATGCGTCAGATTGACAGAATTTCATGACAGATTGTCAGCGCAGCGGCCACGGTGGGCACCTCAGAGATGACCACGGAGCGCTTGCCACCGGCCTCGCGGAAGTTGCACTGGCGGGTGTGGCGCGACACATACTGCAGGATGCGGCCAAAGGCCTCGCTCTGGAAGTAGGGACTGTCCTGGCGCGACACGAAGTAGAAGTACATCTTCTGCTGCTTGAGCATGAGTTTCTCGATGCCCAGCTGCTTGCCTGCCACACGCAGGGGCACCACCTGGATGAGCTCCTCGCTCACGGCGGGGATGGCACCAAAACGGTCCACCAAGCGTTTGCGATAGGCCTCGAGCTGCAAGTCGAGCTGGGTGCTGTTGGCCAGGTTGTCGAGCTCACGATACAGCAGCATGCGCTCCGAGTCGCTGGGCACATACTGGTCGGGGAAGTACATCTCGATATCCGACTCGAGGGCACAGTCGTCCACCCAGGCGATATTCGATGTGTCCACCTCATCAGCAGCGGCCTTGCCGGCACCCTGTTCCTGCTCGGCAGCCACAAACTCGGGCTCCTCGTTCTTCAGCTCACTCATGGCCTGGTTCAGAATCTTCTGATAGGTCTCGTAGCCCAGGTCGGCAATGAAGCCGCTCTGCTCGGCGCCCAACAGGTTGCCAGCGCCACGGATATCGAGATCCTGCATGGCGATGTTGATGCCCGACCCGAGGTCGGAGAAATTCTCGAGCGCCTCCAGACGGCGACGGCTGTCGACGGTAAGGGCTGAGAGGGGCGGCGCAAGCAGATAGCAGAACGCCTTGCGGTTGCCACGTCCCACGCGGCCACGCATCTGGTGCAGGTCGCTCAACCCGAAGTTGTGGGCGCCATTGATGATGATGGTATTGGCATTGGGTATATCGATGCCGTTCTCGACAATGGTGGTGGAGAGCAGCACATCGTAGTCGTAATTGGAGAAGTCGAGGATAATCTTCTCGAGCTCCTCGGGCTTCATCTGTCCGTGACCGATACAGATACGGGCATCGGGCACATATTTCTGAATGAGCTCGGCGATATGGGGCAGCTCGGAGATACGGTTGTTGACAAAGTACACCTGACCGTTGCGACTCATCTCGAAGTTCACGGCCTCGGCAATGATATCGGCGCTGAAGGTGTGAATCTCGGTCTGGATGGGATAACGGTTGGGCGGCGGTGTCTGGATCACGCTCAGGTCGCGGGCGCCCACCAGCGAGAACTGCAGCGTACGCGGTATGGGGGTGGCACTCATGGTGAGCGTGTCGACCGAGGTCTTCATCTGGCGCAGCTTCTCCTTGGTCGAGACGCCGAACTTCTGCTCCTCGTCGATGATCAGCAGACCCAGGTCCTTGAACTTCACGCTCTTGCTGATGAGGCGATGGGTACCGATGATGATGTCGATCTTGCCATCGGCCAACTCCTTCTGGATACGCGTGGTATCCTTAGTGGTACGCGCGCGTGTGAGATAGTCGACCGTCACAGGCATATCCTTCAATCGGCCCGAGAAGGTGCGGAAGTGCTGATAGGCCAGCACCGTGGTGGGCACCAGCACAGCCACCTGCTTGCCATCGACAGCCGCCTTAAAGGCAGCACGCACAGCCACCTCGGTCTTACCAAAGCCCACATCGCCACACACCAGGCGGTCCATGGGACGGGCACGCTCCATGTCGGCCTTCACATCCTGCGTGGCCTTCAGCTGGTCGGGCGTGTCCTCATAGAGGAACGAGGCCTCGAGCTCGTGCTGCAGGTAAGAGTCGTGACTGAAGGCAAAACCTTTCTCCCGGCGACGCTTGGCATAGAGCTTGATAAGGTCGCGGGCTATCTCCTTGATATGCTGCTTGGTGCGCTCCTTGATGCGCTCCCACTGGCCTGTGCCCAGGGTTGACAGCCGGGGTGCCTCGCCACCATCCTGCGACTTGTATTTGGCCACCTTGTAGAGCGAGTGTATCGACACATAGATGGCATCGCCATGCTGGAAGGTGAGCTTGATCATCTCCTGATAGCCGGTGCCCTGAGGCATACGCACCAGACCGCCGAACTTGCCCACGCCATGGTCCACATGCACCACATAGTCGCCAATCTCAAACTGCTGTATCTCCTTGAGGGTGAGCGCCATCTTGCCGCTACGGGCCTTGTCGCTCTTGAGGTTGTACTTATGGAAACGGTCGAAGATCTGATGGTCGGTAAAGAAGCACACCTTCAGGTCGTCGTCGATGAAACCCTCGTGCAGGGTCTTCTCCACAGGCACGAAACGGATCTCGGCCGCCTCGCCCTGCTCCTGGGCACGCTGGGCAAAGATATCCTTGAGGCGCTCATTCTGCTTGGGACTGTCGGCCAGGATATACAGCTGATAGCCCTGCTGCCGATAGCCGTCGAAGGCTTGGAACAGCAACTCGAAGTTCTTGTGGAACAACGGCTGGATGGTGATATTGAAACGGATCACGGTGCAATCGCTCACCGACGCCCTGTGGCCGAACTCAATGCGACGGAACGTCTCGGCCAGCTGCATGAACTGCGGACCGGTGATGAGCGCCATCTCCTCCTGGAAGGCGGCATCGATGGCATCGCGCACGTACAGGTAGTCCTTGGTCGCAATGATGGTATCGGCAGGCAACAGCGAGAGGAATGGGGCCTGAGCGGCCTGACTGGCCTCGAGCTCGGGCACAATCTCCACCTGCTCACGCGCCTCGAGCGACAGCTGATCCTCCACCTGGAAGGTGCGCACCGACTCGACATCGTCGCCAAAGAAATCCACACGGTAGGGATACTCGCAGCTGTAGCTATACACGTCGAGGATAGAGCCACGCAGGGCAAACTGGCCGGGCTCGTACACATAGTCCACCTCGTTGAAGCCCAACTCACGCAGCTCTTTGGTGATATCGCCCACAGGCACCTGCTGGCCCTGCCGGATGGTGAGGGTGCGCTCATTCAGGGTCTGCTTGGGCACCACCATCTCTGCCAGCGCCTCGGGGTAGGTCACGATGTAGAGTGTTGAGTGTTCAGTGTTGAGTGTTGAGAGTTGGGTCATCACCTCTGTGCGCAGGATCTGGGAGGCCGAATCGAGCTGTCCGTACCTGATGGCACGACGATAGCTGCTGGGAAAGAACAACACCCTGCGGGTGCCCAGCAGCTGGGTGAGGTCGTGGTAGAAATAGCCCGCCTCCTCCACATCCTGCAGGATGAAAAGGATGGGCGATGAACACTTGGCCGACAAACTGCCGAACAGCATCGTGGCACTCGAGGCCAACAACCCCTCGAGGAAAATCCGCTTGGAGGCGGACGTTCCTATCTCATGAGCCAGCGCCGACACCTGCGGCAGCTTGGCATATACCTTCTCTAATTCTTCTATCTTCATCGCGTAATCGGTGCAAAGATAAACAAAAAAAACGAAACTCATGAATGTTTCGTTTTATTTATTCTCTGGCACCATGCCAGACAGGTTCACCTGACCATAGACAGACATCGCTCCAGGCAGCAATAATGGTAGAAATAATATCAGTTTCATAAATACCACCAAACAGCCCCTTGCAGATAGCCATTATTTTATTATTCTATTCTGTTTTCCAAAACCACCAGTAACTATATCATCTCCCAATAGTTTCTGATAGTCTTTAGGGATATACTTATAATCTTTTAACACATGGAGTGTATCATCATTTAGAACAATCGTCTCTTTATTAATGATCTTTACATGATATTCTATGTCATAATACATAATTATAGTAGAATCATTTATGGGTTTCCATGTGGTCGACATTTCAAAGTCCAGCATCAAAATTTCCATAAAATTCCCTGATCTTGATACACAAAAGTTCTCCTTTCTTCCATTGACATCAAAATAATGGTAGCGATTAGGAACTCCTTGTTTATACCAATACCTAAAACTTCTACCACATATAACATCCTCTATACGTGGAGCTTTATTCTCACATGACATAAAGAATCCGAGAATAATCATCATTAAAATGTAGTTATTTCTCATAGCTAAAAACTTATTGGGTTACCTCCATCATGGTGCCAGGGGACTCTATCTTTCCTGTCTTTAGCATTAAATTTCCGTTCATAAGTTAGTGGCGGTTTGAGCCTTTTAAGTTAAAAGTAATTGATTTGGGGCAAATATACGCACGATTTCTCTATCAGCCAAATAATCATGGCAGAATTTAACAAGATTAACAGTTAC
>JAEEGF010194187.1_pt1 | contig 16507 bp, 15 predicted proteins | sample 9134171 | NCBI WGS metagenome assembly JAEEGF01 (sample SAMN16246542, study PRJNA631951) | gut metagenome | biome: gut microbiome; feature: rumen; material: AP-attached | host: Bos | place: Iran: Karaj | collected 2018-10
GTATTCCGATCACCGTTTTTGAAAGTACTATATTTGATGCCGTGGACACCATAGATAAAAATCCCTGTTATCTGTGCGCAAGAATGAGGCGCGGTTATCTGTACAGTAAAGCCAAAGAGCTGGGATGTAACAAGATAGCGCTCGGACATCATTATGACGATGTGATCGAAACCATTCTGATGGGAATGATCTATGGCGCTCAGATCCAGACGATGATGCCGAAACTGCACAGTACAAATTTCGAAGGCATGGAGCTTATCAGACCGCTTTATCTGGTCAGGGAAGCAGATATCTGCGCATGGAGAGATTATAATGAGCTGCATTTTCTACAGTGTGCCTGCCACTTTACTGATACATGCACCACATGCCATGAGGATGGTACTACGTCAAGCAAAAGGCTTGAAACAAAGAAGCTGATCGCAGAACTGAAAAAGACGAACCCGTATATCGAGTCCAATATTTTCAGAAGTGTGGAGAATGTCAACCTGGATACCATAATTGAGTATAAGAAGAATGGCGTAAGGCACAACTTTCTTGATGAATACTGAAAAGGAAGAATTCGCGAGGTGATAATGATGATTGCACCTGAAATAAGAGATTCGTCCGAAGAGGACCGCAGGAAATATGTTAAGGACAGGTATCCGTGCATCTCTGATTGCGATATGTGCGGATTATGCAAAGTTTTCCGTGGTAAAGATCCTGAAGTGGCATACAATGATTATATTGTCGGAAGACGTTCTTTTGAGGAAGTGTCTGAGGATTATAAATAAGCCCACCGATGGAAGCTGTGTTGATCAAAAGAGGACATCCTGGCCGAAACCGACCTTATCAATCACCTGCCCATCTATGCCATCAAACTGCATCAACTGCAAATTCTCAAGGAAACCAAAATAGCTCAGGAATATGCCAATCATCCCGAAGACTTCCTATTGATGAACATCAACGAATACGCTTCATTGGTTGCAGAGTTCATCTCCCGCCTCCGAAAAGACATCCATATCGAACGCTTCGCCTCCTCCGCTCCCTCCGACCTCATCATCGCCCCACGCTGGGGGCTCAAGCCCAGCGAAGTACAGAAAAGAATAGAAGAAAAGCTTTCTCTCATTCTTGACCAATGCAAGGTTTTCGATTGTCGTGCATTTATGGGGTAAAGAACCAAACAAATAATTTGACATGAAAAAGATTGCATTCTTGAATCATTCCACAAAAAAGTTGTGCTTCGCCTGTACGTTGCTTCTGATGGCTCCTTTGTTCACCTCCTGTGACCTCGATGACAAGGAGGAGCCTATCCTCATCATCGAACCTCCCACGGGCGGTTTCATTATCGACAGGGAAGGTATTCCTCGACGGGATTATCCCACGACACAATTAACGGAAGAGGAGCAGCGACTAATAACAAATGAACTCATCAGTCATGGCTGGAAATGGCTCCACACCTACGAAATCAATGAGCATGGTGCGTTGGTTTATGAAGAATACTTCAAGGAGAATCCTACTGCCCGATGCTGCAACTACTATTTTCCATCGGCTGACAAGATGACCACCTTCTCTTATCTCTACGGAGCCAAAGAACCCGGATACTACGACTGGCCTATCACCATCGACTACGACCATGGCGACGTGCGTCTCAACGCCCCTAACGACAACTTTTTCCTTTTGAACATCCTGTCAGTCTACAAGGTTGACGGACAATGGTACATCATGACTATCGAACGCCTCGGAATGAACGGCAATGGCCTCGGAATGTATCAAAGTGGTTTCGGCCTCTCGGAATACGTCCGCATGACCGACGACGAACTTGCCAACTACCAGCATGAGTATACCTTAGACTGGAGGATGATAAATTGAAATAAAAAAGAAACAAAATATCAAAGGCGGGCCTCGTGAAGAGACTCGCCTTCCAATTTCTCAAAAAAGATTTCCGAAAAGATTTCTTGAGCAAGCAATAAGAGAATTACTTGACAAGATCCTTGGCCTTGTTGGCAGCCTTATCGACAGCATCCTTGCCAGCCTCCTTGGCCTTGTCAACAGCTTCCTTACCTGCGTCAACGGCATCCTTGCCGGCCTGCTTAGCGGCGTCAGCAGCTTCGTTAGCCTTATCCTGGACAGCTTCAACGGCATCCTGGCCAGCCTCCTTAGCCTTGGCTACGACCTCGTCTTTGGCAGACTTGAAGCTCTCGGTAAGCTCGTTGAACTTGGCCTTCTGCTCCTCGGTGAAATCACCGGCCTTGGCCTGGAGTTCCTCAATCTCCTTCTGCACTTTTTCAATAGCTTCTACACTACCACTTTCTACAGCGGCCTTGAGGTCAGCAGCAGCCTGTTCAACGGTGACAGGAGCTTCTGCTACAGCAGGAGTTGGTTCGGGAGCGGGCTCAGACTTTTTCTCATTACCACTACATGCGCTGAGCACAAGGGCTGCAGCTGCGAAAAGAACAAAAAACTTTTTCATTTTGACATTTTTATTATAAAGGTTATGTACAATCGGTTGCAAAGATAAAGACTATTTATAAATCCAATACAAAAAATTACGAAAAATTAACAATATTTGCAAATAACAAGCCGTTTTGCTATCCGAAAGGTTGAAAATAAGGCATATATAATACAGTTTATCCGTGCGGATTCGTATTTCTCTCCCAGAATACACCATCCGCATATCCTTGGATTTCAGCATCCTCCTTGGCCAAAGCGAGGCGTTTAAGCGCCCACAGGCAATATTCCTCATTCTGTTCGATGCCGCAGTAACGGCGCCCAAGCTTGTTGGCCACCACGCAACTTGTCCCGCTTCCCATGAACGGATCGAATACCACATCGCCTTCCTTGCTCGAAGCGAGAATAAGTTTGGCAATAAGCTTCTCGGGTTTCTGCGTCGGATGGTCGGTGTTCTCTGGCATCGACCAGAAGGGCACACTGATGTCATCCCAGAAGTTCGAAGGATAGGTCAAGCGGAATTTTCCATCCGAACCCTCTTCCCAATCCTTCGGCTCACCGTTCACCTTATAGGGGGCCAGTACGCGGCGCTTCATCATCACGGCCTCCACATTGAAATAATAATGCTGCGGATCCTTCACAGCAAACCAGATGTCCTCCATCGAGTTCTTCCAGTTGCTCTTGGCTCCCCTCCCCTTTTCGCGCTGCCACGTGATGCGGTTCAAGATGGTCAGTTCGTCGGACAGCACACGCTGCATCGCTGCCGTGCAACGCCAATCGCCACAAAGATAGAGCGAACCGGTTGGCTTCAGCTTCTGGCAGACAGCGTGCATCCACGAGCGCAGATATTCCTCATATTCCTGGTCGTTGCGCGCTGTGAAAGAACTGCCTCCGAAATCGCGCGTCAGGTTGTAGGGCGGATCGAGGATGATGAGGTCGACCACCTCATCGGGAATCCATTGCATCGCCTCCATCATATCAGCACAGATGACGGCATCGAGCCAAGAAGATGGGTTTTCCTGCCGAAGATCTTCTATCGATTTCAGCATGGCTCGCAACGCGGGACGTTCGGCATCCTCAAGTGTAAGTGTACGATTGTTAGTGGCTCGTTGCTTCATGATGTCTGGTAATTTTGCGGAAACGAAGAAGGTAAAGTATGCCAACGACAGTCAGGCCAAACGGCATACCCATCCAAATGCCGTAGCAGCCCCAATCCATAACGATGCCAAACAAATACGACATAGGAATAGAGATGACGACGTAGGCCAGGAAGGAATACTTCATCAGCACCTTCACTTCGCCATAGCCGCGAAGGGCATTGACGTAAGCCGTTTGCAGGCCATCTCCAAACTGATAAAGAATAACGGGAACGGTTGTAGCTGCCACGATTTCGGAAACACGTTGGAACATCTCCGCATCGGCCGAGTTGACGAAGAGTGCTGCCAGTTCATGACGGAAACCAAAAACCAAGGCTGAGGCAATGATACCCGTCAGCAGAATCATCTGATAACCCGCATTGGCCGCACAGCGCACACCATGATTGTCTTCGAGTCCATGATAATTTGCCACACGAATAGCGATGGCTGTGCCGATGCCGATATAGAACATATAGATGAGCGAGGCGATGGAGTTCATCACCTGATGCGAAGCTAATGCCGAGGCGGCATCCCAAGTCTTGCCGCCCCAACCCAACATTAGCGCCGCACCTGCAAAGGCAGCCAGCTCGAAACTCATCTGTACACCAATGGGCCAGCCCAGTTTGTTGAGCTGCACAATGCGTGGCCACGACACCTTCGCCTCCTTCCAATACTTCATATAGTCTTCGTAGCGCTTTGTGCCGAAGACGACAAAAAGGAAGAGCACCACCATCAGCAAACGACTCGTAGCCGTAGCGTAGGCTGCACCCTCGATGCCCATTTCGGGGATGTGGAGCGTGTCGTTGCCGAAGATGAGGAGCCAGTTGAATAGGATGTTCCAAACGTTGCTGGCGAGGAGAATCCACATCGACAGTTTCGTGTCATTGATGGAATCGGCGAAGGGCTTGAAGGCCGACGAGAATCCGAAAAGGAGAAGCGAGGGCAGCAGGATGAGATAGTAACTCTGCATCAGGGGCAGCAGTTCGGTATCGAGCCCCATCCTGGGCAAACAGAAGTAGATGCCCGTCATCACCAAGGTCAGGAGGAGCATCTGGAGCATATCGGCCACAATGCTTGCTTTGAGCACCTCGGCAATCTCTCGGTTCTTGCCTTGCGTATAGAGTGAACCGATTACGGCTACGGCACCCTGCGAGAAACCTAATGAAAGAATGATGGCAAAGACCAGGATCGAATTGACGAAGCCCACAGCCGACAGTTCCTGCGCATGATGCTGGCCCACCATGATGGTATCGGCCATACCTTGCAGGGTAAAGCCGATCTGCGCAATCAGTATGGGTACGCCAAGCCGCGTCAAGGCTGCGTATTCCTTCGGATAAAATGCTCGCTTCAACTTTTCTTTTTTATCAAGAATTATCGAATTTGAGAATTATTTTGGCAACTAGTTCACCACATTCTGAGGTGTTCCACTCAGATAGGCGCGGACATTGTCGAAAGCAATCTTGTCGAGACGTTCGCGGGCAGCACGAGTAGCCCAGGCGACATGCGGGGTAATGTAGCAGTTGCGTGCCCCGATGAGCGGTGAACCTGCACGAGGCGGTTCCTGTGTCAGCACATCGACACCTGCGGCATAGATCTTACCATTGTTCAACGCATCGGCCAAAGCCTGTTCGTCGATGAGCGGACCGCGTCCTGTGTTAATCAGGATGGCCGAAGGCTTCATCAATGCCAAGCGCTCGGCATTCACCAGATGTTTTGTCTGCGCATTCAGTGGGCAATGCAGGCTCACCACGTCAGCCGTGCAGAATACATCTTCATAGCTGGCAGCTTTGCAAATCCCCATCTCGGCCAAAGTCTCCTCGCTCTTCGAGCTGTAGGCCATCACCTTCATACCAAAAGTCTGGGCGATCCGAGCCACAGCACGACCGATATTGCCAAGCCCTATGATGCCGAGAGTGAGACCATCCAATTCAATCAGTTCGCTGTCCCAGAAGCAGAAGTCCTTGGAGTTCTGCCAGGCTCCGTTTGCCACACGCTCGGCATGCTGTGCCACATGATGCGTGATGTTAAGCAAATGGGCGAAGACCATCTGAGCGACCGACAAGGTGCTATACGCGGGAATGTTGGTAACGATGACGCCATGCTTAGAAGCTGCTTCCAAATCCACAATATTATAGCCCGTAGCGAGCACACCGATATATTTCAAGGCAGGCAATGCCTCGATAACCTTCGCATCGAAAATGACCTTATTGGTCAGGACTATCTCAGCGTCCTTGCAACGCTCCACGGTCTCTTCGGGAGCCGTACGTTCATAAACCGTGAGTTCACCGAGGGCCTTCCAAGGCTCCCATCCGATATCACCGGGATTAGCGGCATAGCCGTCCAGCACAACAATCTTTTTCATAGTTTTAACGAATTATATGGTTTCTTTTTTATCACGAATTATCGAATTAAAGAATTATTATTGATGAAACGGTGCAGCCCCTCATTATTCGATAATTCTCAAATTCGTGATGATAAATACTTTTCTCCCAGAAATCTGGTTTCTTTTTTATCACGAATTATCGAATTAAAGAATTATTTTTGATGAAACGGTGCGAATCGCCATTATTCGATAATTCGCAAATTCGTGATGATAAATACTACTCTCCCAGAAATCTGGTTTCTTTTTTATCACGAATTATCGAATTAAAGAATTATTTTTGACTAAACGGTGCGAATCGCCATTATTCGATAATTCGCAAATTCGTGATGAGAAATATTATTTCCGAAGCTCCCAGAAAGCGACAGCGGCAGCGGCGGCCACGTTGAGCGAATCGACGTTGTGGAACATCGGGATACGCACCACGTAATCGGCATCAGCGATGGTCTCTTTCGCCAAGCCGTCGCCCTCGGTGCCCATCACGATAGCCAGGCGGGGAACTTCTTTCAGGCGCGGGTCATCAAGCGGAATACTGTCGTCCGACAATGCCATCGCCGCCGTCTGGAATCCATAACGATGCAGACTGGGTAGCGGTTCTCGCAGATAAGTCCACGGCACGAGAAACACCGAACCCATCGACACGCGCACCGCACGGCGATTCAGCGGGTCGCAAGCCGTGGGAGTCAGAAGTACCGCATCGATGCCAAGGGCAGCCGCCGAACGGAAGATAGCGCCGATATTTGTAGTATCGACCACGCCATCAATCACCACCACACGTCGGGCATCGCGCAGCAAATCCTCCATCCGCGCATGCTCTCCCACCTTCTCGGCCAAGCTCGCTGTGGCCTCGGGTCTTCGCATCGCACACAGCACGCCGCGCGTCAGATTATAACCGGTCAAAGCCCCAAGCATTCCTCGCTCACCGGTATAGACGGGCATGTCGCCGCAGCGACGGATAATGTCTGCCGCGTCTCCCGTGATATGCCTTTCTTCGCAAAGCAGGGCTAGCGGCTCGTAGCCTTTGTCGAGGGCTACCTGGATAACCTTCGGACTTTCTGCAATGAAGATACCTTTCTCGGGTTCGAGCCTGTTGCGCAGCTGCGCTTCGGTCAGGACGCCGAAAATATCGACGCCAGGGTCGCTGAGTGAATGTATGCGGATGATGGACATTGTTCTAGTTTTCGTTTTGTCACAAACCAATGTGCGCTGCAAATTTACTAAAAAATACGCTATGATGGCACATCACGAGGCATGATTTTTCAAATTCGTATCATTTTTTACGGGAAGTGTATCTTTTTTTCGCAAAATGTATCATCGACATTTGGAGATTTGGGCGAAACTTACTACCTTTGCGACCAATTAAACGACAAAAATGGAAACCAAATTCAAGCGCTTAGACCATAAGAGCCTCGTGGCCCTGCTGCTCGTCATCACCCGCATGATCAAGGCTGACAGCCGTATCGATGCAAGCGAGATACAGAAGCTAATGGTCCTGGAACAGCAATACAACTTCGATCACACGCTGATGACCGAAGCCAATCGTCTTACCCTCTCCGATGCCATCAAGCAGCTCAGGAGCCTCGACCTTTCGACACGCCGGCAGATCCTGCAGTCGCTCATCGAACTGGGCAGTACCGATCGCATCCTCGAACGGCACGAGGCTCTGCTCCTGCTCACCCTGCGCTATTGTCTGCTCGACGACGAGGGACAGCAGAGCGAAGTCATCTCAAGCCACAAAAGCCATCGCAGCGGCGACCTCGGCACCTACATCATCTACTTCGAAACCGAAGACAACGCCGCCATCCATCGCCAGATCTTCGACGAATGGGAACTGATGAAGCTCATGCTCCAACAGAACGGCTTACAGTTCTTCTTCGTGGAGCACATCGTTCAAAGCCTCTGCAAGCAGGATCCGGTCATCATCAAGAAGATGCTCGAGTACTTTGCCCCCACCAAGACCGACGAGCAGATCGGACATCTTTACGACCGCATCGAGAAAATGGACAGCGCCACGTTCTGCCAGCAGGTCTTCGTGCGAGGCATGGAGATGAACGACCTGCGCAATGCACGTCCATCCCTGCTTATCAACCTGGGCTCCACCGACCTGCTCCGCATCGAAATCACCGACACGCCTCAGGCTCATATTCGCCGTTTCCTCGACGACTACAATCGCCAGGCCAGCCCCGGTATGACCGCCGTTCGTCCGCTCGACAACGAGAATCATCTGGGACACTTCAGTTATTACGGCTATTACCGCGACCTCTTCAACCTGCTCGTTCAGTCCGAACCCAAGGAGAGTCGCATCGTACTTTGGCCCAACAAGTCGGAATTTGAATTCCCACAGATTGGTCGCAGCCTGCGTCTCAATCAGCAGGAAGCAGCACTCTATAGCCTCATCCTCGTCTATACATATAAATATAATAAGAAAGGTTTGCCCCTCAGTTACACATCCGAGCAGCGAAAGATCGAGGCTCTCTACCGCACCATCTACTGCCGGAAGAAGTTTGTCGAAACCGAGGACGTCATCTTCCCCGACAACCTTGCTCCCATCCGTGCCAAGATCGAAAAGAAGATGCGCGACCAGCTCGACGGTCTCGACAACATCGAGGACTTCATCCCGCACAACGAGAACCGCGAAGGCTACTACCGCATCGTTGCCCCTGTCAAGATGGTCTGCGTGCGTCCCGACATCCGTCAGAACGAGGTGAGCATCGTCGATTTCGAATGGTGACAAGGTTGCAAACTTTTGGTCTTCTGCAAAATTTTTTGCCCGACAATATTGTCAACAGATACGTCTTTCCCGATTTTAGCCGTATATTTGCACCAACAAAAAAGCAATACTAACAATTAAAAATATACGACTATGACAAAGAGATTGACCAAAAGCTTCAACAAGAAAGTCAGCGGCGTTTGCGGCGGACTGGCTGAGTACTTCGACCTGGATCCCACGTTGGTACGTGTTGTCTATTTCTGCCTCACCTTCCTCACCTCCTGGTTCCCGGGACTCATTCTCTACTTCATCCTGGCTTTGTCCATGCCGAAGCCCCAGCTCAAGGAAATCGAAGGCTGAAAGATTCGAAGATCCGGTTATAGCTTTCTTTTACCGATATACCGGAATACCGGTATTCCGCAATTCCGGTATATCGACAAAAAACATAGAACAACAATTAATTCCCAACTATTATGATACTAACAACCACTCCGACCATCCAAGGTCACAACATCGAGACTTATTATGGCATCGTCACCAGCGAAGTCATCATCGGTGCCAACGTTTTGAAGGACTTCATGGCCTCCATCCACGACTTTTTCGGCGGACGTGCCGGTTCGTACGAGAACGTGCTTGTCGAAGCCAAGGAATCTGCCCTCAAGGAACTGCAGGAACGTGCCGCAGCCATGGGTGCCAACGCCGTTGTTGGCATCGACCTCGACTTCGAAACCGTTGGCCAGACCAGCAGCATGCTCATGGTATCGATCAGCGGAACAGCAGTGAAGATTTCCTAAGATTATAAAGGATTTTAAGGGAATTTAAGGGACAATTGTTTCTTGGTTCCCTGGCTCCGACAACAAAGGTAACGTCCCTTAATATCCCTTCAAATCCCTAAATGTCACTTAATATCATTTATTTAATATGGCAAACAAAAACACCTACACCCCCTACGAGGAGGTCAACCCCAATGCCCCACGTCGTTCGAGCAAACCAATGTTGCTAGCACGTCCCGGCTTTTGGATCACCGTCTTCTGCGTCATCGCTGCCATCATCACGCTCAATGCATCCTGCACCGTGATTGATTCAGGCGAAATCGGCATCAAGTTCCACAAGTGGTCGGCCAACGAGCAGGACTACGGCGGAGTGGAAGGAACCTGCAAGGGTTGGGTCTTCTACAATCCCATCACCACCAGCGTCTTCTCCTATCCCACCTACATCCAGCGTAAGAACTACGAGGCTTTCAACGTCAATGCCAAGGACGCTTCGGTTTTCTCGATGGACCCCACCATTGCCTACCGCATCAATCCCGAGAAGGCTTGCGACATCTTCACCAAGTACCGCAAAGGCATCGAGGATCTGGAGAACGGATACATCCGCACCTGCATCTACGAGGCTTATCGTACCTGCGCCAACCAGTACACCTCCGACTCGCTGATGTCCAACCGCGCTAACTTCGAGCGTGACGTTCGCACCCGTCTGGAGTCATCGCTGATGGACGAGGGATTCATCGTCGAGGAGTTCACCTCGCAGATTACACCCCCGCAGTCACTTGCCCAGATGATCAACGAAAAGAATGCTGCCGTGCAGTCTGCCCTCAAGGCCGAAAACAAGGTGAAGGAAGCCGAGGCCGAAGCAAAGATTCGTATCGCTGAAGCCAAGGGTGCTGCCGAAGCCATGCAGATCAAGGCCGATGCCGAAGCCTACTACAACCGCACCATCGCTGCCTCGCTCAGCCCGCTCATCGTGCAGGAAGACTGGATCGAGAAGTGGAACGGCACCGTACCCACCGTCATGAGCGGACAGAACATGATGCTCGATATGAGCAGCATCATCGGAAAGAAATAAGCCCTCCTTTGACATATAGAGTTTGGTAAAATGCCAAACGACTGAACACCATTCAGCCAAACGACCAAAAAAATCAGTCGTTTGGCTGAAATTGCGTTTAAATTGGTACTCCTACGCACCAAAAGCAACAAATATAGAAGAAAAAAGTCGAAAAATTATGAATTATATCGTTTATAAAAGATAAAATCGCCATCTTTGCCCCAAAAATCAATTATAATAGATTTATGACACCGTTGGTCACCCGAGCCGATGAAAACGGAATCACCCATCTTCATTTAAGAAAATTTCTGAATTCATAATCCTTTTAACAATGGCAACACACACAAATTTCTCCCTTCGAGCATTCATCCTGACTGCAATCTGCTGTATGGTTTTAACGTCTGTCGCAAAGGCCGATGGCGAAATTGCATGCTTTCCCCAAGTGGCTGAAAATGCAGAAGAAGGATGGTTCCCTCTATCTTCACCAAACCAGACAGCCCTTATCTACACCGATGCGAAAGACTTCCGTGTAGTTGACATTGCCACTCGAATGCTGGCCGACGATGTAGAACGGGTGACGGGCCTGAAGCCGGAACTGAAAACAGCCGAAAACTGGAAGTCCATTGGACCTACAGCTGCCGTAGTGGCAGGAACATTGGGCCAAAGCAAACTGATGGATGGGCTGGTTGCCAAGCAAGGGATTGATGTATCGAGCCTGAAAGGAAAGTGGGAGTCATTCACGATTGTGACCACCGAGCATCCCAAGTTTCATACTCCTCTCCTGCTCATCATCGGCAGCGACCGACGCGGCACAGCTTTCGGACTGACCTCACTCTCCGAGGCTATTGGAGTCTCGCCATGGTACTGGTGGGCCGACGTCACACCTGCCTGCAAGAAGGCATTGTATGTCGAACCGGGTACATTCCATCAAGATGAGCCATCGGTGCAGTATCGCGGCATCTTCATCAACGACGAACGCTTCGGCGGTTGGGCACGCTGGGCCGAACAGACCTTCGACAAGGAGTCGGGGAAAGTGGGGCCTAAGACCTACGTGAAAGTCTTCGAACTACTGCTGCGACTGAAAGCCAACTATTTGTGGCCTGCGATGCATCCAGGTACACAGGCCTTCAATGCCAATCCCGAGAACGCACGTCTGGCCGATGACTACGCCATCGTGATGGGTTCGTCGCATTGCGAACAGATGCTGCGCAACAACGAAGGCGAATGGAAGGCCGTGGGCACCTATGGTGACTTCAACTACATCACCAACCGCCAGACGATGCAGGACTATTGGGAAGAGCGTGTCCGCACCAATGGGAAATACGAAAATACCTACACGCTCGGACTTCGCGGCATCCACGACTATCCGATGGAAGGAGCCAACTCCACTGCCGAGCGCGTCAAGCTGATGCAGCAGGCCATCGACGACCAGCGAGACATGCTGCGTCGCAACATCCACAAGCCTATCGAAGAGATTCCGCAAGTACTGTGCACCTATGAGGAAGTGCTCGACGCTTATCACAACGGGCTGCAAGTGCCCGATGACGTGACGTTGCTCTGGAGCGATGACAAGCATGGCTATTGCCGCAACCTTTGCAATCCTAATGAACAAAAGCGGAAAGGCGGAGCCGGCATCTATTACCATCTGTCCTATCACGGCGACCCGGCCAGCTGGATTTGGCTCAGTCCTCTCTCGCCTGCTTTCCTCAGTACCGAACTCACCAAGGCATACACCTTCGGTGCCCGAAAAATCTGGGTGTTCAATGTAGGAGACATCAAGCCTGCCGAGAAGGAAATATCATTTGTGATGGACCTTGCCTGGAACATCGACCGCTGGAAACCAATCAAAGCGCATCACTATATCAAGTATTGGGCCGAAAAGACCTTCGGACGGGACGTGGCACAGGAGATTGCCGACATCCAAGCCGCCTATTATCGCTTGCAGGCGGCCAGCAAGGATTCGCACGTCTGGTTCATCAACTATTCCGAACACCAGATTGAGCAACGTCTGGCTGGATGGCGTGCCTTGGCCGCACAAGCTGCCGACCTCTGTCGTCGCATCCCCGAGCCGCTCCAAGCCGCCTATTTCGAACTGGTCAGCTATCCCATCCGTGGTGCTGCGATGATCAACGAATACCAGCTTCTGGCTCGTCGCAGCATGGTGCGAGGCACTTCGGGCGACAGCATCGGCGCCCTGACAGATGCCAGCCGCGTGGAAGAGATGTTCTCCTCGCTCAACGATTGGACCAATTATTATAACAATACTTTGCTCGCAGGCAAGTGGGCAAACTTCTTCAACTGGCAGCCCTATCATTGGTTCCGCTCCGAGAAGATCGACCCGCCGTATTGCACGAAAGAGCTTTTTGAGCAGGCTCAACGCGGCCCCAAGCCCCGCTTCTTGTCTATAGATGATGCGCTATCGGCCGATGGAGCACTTATCGAGAGCCATACCGATGGCGAGATTCCCCTTTGGATCGAGGCACTTTCGCCCATCCGCAATTTCTCGAAAGAGCCTGCCGACAACGTTTTCTGCCGCGTCACTTCGGGTGCCGATTCCTTCGATGCCTCTGCCACGCCCATCAACAACGTTTGGCATGCGCCTGCTGTTGGACCGATGTGGAGTCGTGTTGGTACACTTCATTTGAAGAAGGGCGCCACCCACTTGAACATTTCTGACGTAAAAGCCGATGCTCGCATCGATCGAATCTTCATCGGTCTCTACCCTCCTTTCGTCAACGAGCCGCGTGTCCGTATTCCTGCATCACTCTACCAGGACAAGCAGGGCGACATCGTCAGAGTTCAGCAATTGGGCTATACCGACGGCGTTCTTGTCCAGCCTTTCGACACACCTTCCTATCCGCTCAGCGAAATCTCCACGGCTCCTTTTGTGGAATACGACTTGGACATCCAGCAAGATGACCGAGAAATAGAGATCCGCACCTTGCCGACGCTCCACGTCTATGAGGGACGCGATGCGCGCTATGCCATCCAACTCGGCGATAGCGAACCAGTTGTATACTCCATCCATGCCGGAGACTTCTCGGCGGAATGGCGCTGGAATGTGCTTCGCGGCTATGCTTCCCGTTCGATTCCCGTCACCCAAACCGGCCGTCAGCGTCTGCGCATTTACCTGCTTGATCCCGGTATCGTCCTTCAGGAAATACTGGTTCATTCCGAACAAAAATAGGTAACAAAACGAAATCAGCCAAATGACCTATCTTCAAAGTCATTTGGCTGATATTTTTTTGGGGCTGATATAATATCCCATCGGTCAGCGTCCATCTGAAGGAATTTCGCCATTGATGTATCTCTCGATTTTCTCAATAAGAAGTCGAGTTGGTTCAATTTTGGGAGCAATGTCTTGTTCAGAAGCATTATATGCGCAATTGTAGTCAGACTTTTCTCGCAGTCCCTGCAATCGAGAATAATGCTTACCTTCTTCTATGGAGAAAATACCAGTAGTAACATAATGCTGGCCGAATGCACCTACAGCGCCTCGATGTGAACCGACATTATATCCATCGTGAATAAGCAGAGCAGAGACTGCATGAAAAAGGGAATAATATAACCTATTAGCGACATTATCCCAATAACCTGCTTCCGACAACAATGGAATCTGGTTAAAAGTATTATGAGCTTTTTCTAATTGTAATCGAACTACTATTCTGCGTTCTTCATCATTCAAACTCATACCAATACAATTTTGTCATGTTCAACATTTTTGTGGAAGGGCAAGAATGAAATGGAATCCCATTCTTTCTTGGTGTACATTTGGGGAATGATAAGTTCGCCGATGTTCCAACCAAGCATCGTGAAAGGGAAAGACACATTGTCGTAATCACTGTCACTGAGTTCGGGTTTGTCGAGCAGTATTAGCAAATCCCAATCGCTACCTTTATGAGCATCGCCCCGAGCTCGAGAACCATAAAGCAGCAGAGTACTTCCCTTCGGCAGAGCAGTCTTGGCTACCTGCTGGATGCTATCAATTACTTGTTGCCTGTTCATAATGATGTCTTCTTTATTAACTTTATACCCTACTGGATCTCAGGAAAGATTAAATGTTCGGTGCAAATATAACACATTCGTGCGAATAATGCAAATTTTCGGGCAAAAATCGAATGGTCGATTTGCCAAATGTTTCGATAATCGGTCTTATTACAGACAAAACTGCAAAATTACAATAGAAAAAATAGGAAATTACGTTGTATTGCTTTATTTTTGCATATCTAATTAAAACCTCCATCCACACACAATGAAAGCTACCGCTCTATCAATCCCGTTACTGATGCTCTCTTGTCTCCTCCCCGCCTCCGCGCAGGAGATTCATTACACAGGCTCGACGCTGAGCAATCCCTATTTGCTCGATGGCGGATTGGCGCCTGCCATTGGCGTGCATAATATCCAGACGATGCGCACCTCGCGAAGCCGTGGCCTCGAAGCACCAATGGGCACAACTGTCTGCCCGGCGAAGGAAAACGTGCTCTACCCTGCCGAGGACTCAAAGGGCTGGACCTACAATCACCAGCCCATGCTGGCCTATTGGCAGGGCAGGTTCTGGATGCATTTCCTCAGCGACCCGTTGGGCGAACACATCCCTTCGAGCATCACCTGGATGCAAAGTTCCGTGGATGGCTACAACTGGACGGCTCCCGAAGTTCTTTTCCCCGAATACACCTTGCCTGCTGACATCCTCGACGGCACCCGCAAGGTCTATAATCCCGATGGCTCGCTCCACAAGGTGAGCACCATGGAGCAGTTCCCCAACATCTTCAAGCGCGAAGGACTCAAGGCTGTGATGCATCAGCGTGTGGGCTGGTATGTTTCGTCGGCCGAAACGGGTTCACGTCTGCTTGCTATCGGAAACTACGGAATCTGTCTGCACAAGAAGGATGACCCCAACGATGGCGACGGCATCGGCCGCGTGGTGCGCGAAGTGTTGCCCGACGGCACCCTGGGACCCGTGTATTTCTTCTACTATAACCACGGTTGGGACGCTTCGAACACCAACTTCCCCTTCTACACCAAGTCGAAGGACAAGAAATTCCGCAAGGCTGTCGAGGAGATTCTCTCTTCTCCACTTTACTGGATGCAGTTTGTCGAAGAGTGTGATCGCCAGGACCCGCACCTTCCCATTGACAAGGAATACAAGGCCTTCAACTATTACACGCTGCCCGATGGCAAGACCATCGTCTCGCTGTGGAAACACGCGCTCACCAGTCACTCGGAGGATGGCGGCTTGACTTGGGACACACTCGTCCACCGCGCGCCCGGCTTCGTCAATTCGAATGCCAAGATCTGGGGACAACGCCTCACCGATGGCATGTATGCCACCGTCTATAATCCTTCGGAATTCCGTTGGCCACTCGCCATCAGCCTTTCGGCCGACGGACTCGACTACCAGACGCTGAACCTCGTGCATGGCGACATCTCATCGATGCGCTATGGCGGAAACTACAAGTCGAACGGCCCGCAGTACGTGCGCGGCATCCTACCCGCTTTTGCAGGTCATCGTGCCAATGACGGCAAGACTTGGCTGAGCCATCCACTTGCCGGCAATGGAGTGCCCTGCGACTCCGACCTCTGGGTGACCTACAGCGTCAATAAGGAGGATATGTGGGTGGCCCACATCCCCGTTCCCGTTCGAACACGTGCCACGAGCCACAGCCACAAGGACGAGATTGCCAATGCCAAGACGCTCGCAGACCTCACCGAATGGAACCTTTACAGCCCCGTCCTCGCACCTATCTCGCTGAAGGAGGGACTTTCGAAGGACAACAAGCCCCAGGCCGAACTGGTGCTGTCGGATGCCGACCCCTTCGACTACGCCAAGGCCGACCGTCTCTTCCCGGCAGTACGTCATCTACGTGCCACCTTCGACATCACGCCTTCGCAGGACGACCACGGCGAACTGCAGATCGAATTCTGCGACGCCGAGGGCAATCCCTGTTCCCGCATCTGCTGGCAATCCGACGGACTCGTAACCATCAAGACGGGAGCTCGTTACACCACGCTCCTCAAGGACTACAATCC
>JAEEGF010794774.1_pt1 | contig 16507 bp, 8 predicted proteins | sample 9134171 | NCBI WGS metagenome assembly JAEEGF01 (sample SAMN16246542, study PRJNA631951) | gut metagenome | biome: gut microbiome; feature: rumen; material: AP-attached | host: Bos | place: Iran: Karaj | collected 2018-10
CGGGTCGGCACGATCGGCGGTGTTGGACGCGGAACCATTGGGATCGGATCCAGTATACGGAAACGCTCATCTATAAGAGGATTTATTTCCCGTATCCCGCAAAGGATCTCTTGATTGCCAAAACGATCCAGCAGAATGATATCCTCCCAGCAATTAGACAGGAAGAAATCTTCGCTCAATGGCCAGGGAGTTCCGTATTTATAATGTCCTCGAGCAGGATACTCTGTCTCCGGGAAAAGCTCATCCGGTGTTAAACGCTTCACCTGAGAAACATAATTATCGTCCTTGACCCGCAGATCCAAAATGGCCAATGAGCCGTTCAACTGTCCATGATGCGGCGCGGCCGTCATCACATACCGGTGTGAACCCGGAATCGCACGGATCCCCATCTCAACGATGGGAGCACCCCAGCGGCTGCCGATCCCCGTATAAGGGATCTCTCCTTCATACTTTTGAAGAAACTCTTCCTGATTTCCCGGAAAACTGTGATAAGGATCAGGATAATTCCCATGAGGAGCCCTGGGATTCGTACCATCGGGACCGCATATCCAAAAACGTCCGCCAATACAATTTTCACGATCTGTGTAATCCCACCGTGAATAAACCAGCATACCATCATGATTGACACTGGGATTCCATTCTGAAGTCTCAAAATAGCTGATCGGAACGATATCACTTCCATCCTCTTCCATGCTGAACATGGTATAATTAGGAACTTGGATATAACGATCAAAACAACGGATATAACCGCCGCGACGCTCTGAAACAAAAACGATCCGTCCATTGGGCAGCCAGCAGGCGTCAAAATCATCCGTATTCCCATCGGTCAGCTGAACAAGGTTCTCTCCATCCGAGTCCACACAAAATATGTGCCAGACTCGATCGATCGTAAAGGCATTCAATTTATGACTGCGGTTCTCCGACCAGGAAAAGAGTATCTTCTTTCCGTCATAAGAAAGATCCGGTGAACAAAATGCCCCATGATCCAATTTCTTTCCGGCCAAACGTCCGTTTTGAACAACAGAGTGTTCCACTATGTTTTCGATTTGAGGAATACCTCTCCAGTTTTTGATTCGATAAAGTCCACCGCCGGACAATGTTGTATAGCCAAAATACTGACACGCGAAATGGCCGCCGGCACCATCCGATGTGGATGGCTGAGAACGCACCGATCCCTGGTAAGAACCTCTTGTAACACAAAGAAAATCATCAAAATTCAGCAGTGGATTCAAGAACATCACCTGACGGCGCACTGCGCACACGGTAAAATATATATCATCAGCCGCTTCCGGTGATACTCCATCTTCCCATACCTTCTTTAATTTGAACCAATCTTCTTTTGCCGTTTTTAAACGAGTCAGATCTACATTCGGCATCGTTTCCAGCAGGTTCAATAGATCCCCCGTCTGTCTCAATACGGTTCCCGCCGCGCCCCGATCTTCCGGCTGGATATTGACTTCAGGGTCAAAAGCCTGTCCGGCTACACGCGCCTGTGCTTTTTGATCCGATGCAAACCATTCCGCATGTCTAGCCGAGGCATAGTTGATTTTTCCGTAATTATCTAAGTTGAACTTCCAGAAAGAATAAACAGCATCCCTCTCCTGTCCCAATCCCTCGGTTTTTAATTCAAGCCGTCTGCACCATTCCTGTACACTCTGCCGCCATGAGACAGGATCTTCCAGCGGAGGCATTGGGATATAAAAATTCGATTTCAGTCTCAGATCCCGGTTGTTTCCGGATATATCCTTGCACCCCTTATCGTTTATGACTGAAAAATCCCATACAGCAGCCACTTTACTGCCATTCCAAATTTTTACATCATCGATCCATCCCTCACATTGCAATGAATCATCTGAAAGAGTTCCCAGATAAAGACCTGTATAATTCTCAGATTCCTGCCCCATCGGAGTTTTTTCAGGAATGGCGGAAGCAACAACTTTGCCGTCCAGAGAAAGAGACAATTCCTTTTCCTGCAAAGATAAAACAATATGATGCCATTGTCCGTCCGTTACTTTGACCTGACTGTGCAAGTGATTCGGAACAAATCCCGGTATGTAGGCACTCAATGTCCCCGAAGACGGCATTGAAAAGATTTCCCAATGCCACTGGGATGATTTCGTCTGGTTCGCGATAAAGATATTGTAACTATCTGATTTGTCAGTGCATATCCTCAATTCCGCGGTCAACGGCAGTTTGCAATAGCAAGGATCCACAGAGGCGGCCATTGGTTCTGCCGCGTTCATGCAGCCTTCATCCGTCTCCTCACAGAATGCGTTTTGACTTCCAAAAGCACATAAAACACAGACGAGGTATAAGCAGCACTGCCTCATATAACCTTTAATCTGCATGAGATTTTCTCAGAAAAACAAAGATCGTTGGCAAACCAACCACCATAAACAATAAACTCAGGAAGAAAAATCCGGTACTCTGCTCAAAACGCATTTCAATATGATGGTCTCCCGGAGTAAGATATAATCCGCGCGCAATATAATTGCAGCGCAATATCTCCGCGGGTTTTCCATCTACAAAAGCCTTCCATTTGGGATTGAACCGATCATTCACCAAAAGAATGGAATTCTTGCTCACCCCTTTTACATTCACTGAAAACTTCAATGGAGAATAGCTTTCATATTCTAAAGCCGCGGCATCTTCCGCCGGATTACCGCAAAGCGGAACAGACTCGGATTGTTCCACTAACAAAGTCTGCATCGGATCAAAAGCCAAATCATTCAATTCAGCCAGCGTCATTTCATCCGAAGGCATCATTTTCCAATGGCTATAAAGCGCCAGACGCGGCACTGCCCCTGAAAATTCTATGATAGAGAAAGGTCCCTCATGGTTTGTATTGGCCAGCATATAACGCGGCGGTTGAGTCGGTTCCATGGTAAAATGGAATGTTTCCGCGAAACGTCTTTTCTCCGGATCCCAACTTTCATTGATAGCTTCCGCCACACCGGCTATTCCCAAAAGATAACGAGCGCTGGTCAACTCCCAATAGCGCATGATATTGGTGGAAAAATTCTTTTCAAAGGTAATCTTATCCAATGTTTTGCGCGGTTCCATCCAGCTTTCCAAAGTCGGAATGTTATAATGAGGAAATTCATGCTGCATCCATTCAACGGTATAAAGCTGCCGCAAGGATTGGGCATATTGATTGCCGGCGGGGAAACAAGTCACACGCCCTGTTTTGGAACGTGCTGTCAGCCAGGAGATCATATCATCCTTTTGCAGACGCTCTTGATAATTGTAGAAAACGACCCACGGCCGATTCGCGTGATAGAAATCAACAACCATCGCCGCTAAAAACACAAAGCATAAGATCTTCATCTGCTTGGCGTTCATCTGACGTCCCAAAACCAGAGCCATCAACAGCAACCCCGCCAGTAATAAAGCAATATAAATCATCACTTCCCACATACTGACCGCAAAAGTAAGCTGCGCCGTCTGAAGTTCGATACCTGTTTTCTGCATCCAGGCAACCACTCTGTCTTGAGAGGAAATGAACAACAGCAATCCTAAAACAGATAAGCCTGTCCAAATCAGTACACCCCAAACCCACCGGCGGTCGTATGTATATAATCGTCTCCAGCCCAAGGCCAATGCTGTTCCCCAGCTGGGAGTGATGCCACCTTTCAGTTCCACACGTGATAAATACTTGCGACATATTCCGATCATCGCATATCCAAACAAGATCAATATGGAAATATGACACGGAACCAGATACTTGATAGGATTGCGAAACATCCCAAATACCGGAGTGATATACACTAACTGATAAAACGGAGCGTAACGACCATAAGCTAAAAGCAATGAGACCACACCAATGACGCTCCAAAACTTGATATAACGCATTTCACTTTGAGAGAAAGGAATATCGTTAGAATATTTTCTTCTCCAGCCATAAGCAACAGCCCAAGAGGCTAAAAGCAAAACCAGAACTCCGGTGTATTCACCCGAACCTGAAAAACGAGGCATCCCGGCACCCCCGGCCTGATATCCCGGAGATTCGCCCACAGAACCCCAATACCCCTGCCCGTCAGGACTATCCATACGATACCCCATCAGACCGGGTATCATCATGCGAAGAGTCTCGATCTTGGGCAAACTCCATTGGGTGGAAAACTCCCATCTTTCCCTGGCGCTATTGGCTGTTTCAGCCTCGGTCGCGTTCTCTTCATTAAAAACACCTACATCTTTGACCTGGGTATCTTTCAATGAAGATAATGAATAGGAAGCGGTAATGGCTGTTATCAACGCGATCACACACACTCGTCCTATCCCCAACCCCACCAGTTTCCCATAACTGGCTTTCGATGTGCCGGAATCACCCCGATTTTCCAATGTAACAAAAAACATATACAGGGCAATGTAAACACACAAAATAGCACCCAGATCATATCCTTCCATGATCGAAAGTCCCGCGCCCACCCCGGCCAAAGCTACCTTCAGCCAGGTTCCAAGACTCATATCCGAAGATTTTCCGCCTTTTAAAAGCGTTATCATTCCCAGCGCCAGCATCGCTCCGCCAAAACAAAGCGGTCGGGAACCTAGTCCCCAGCAGGCATTGGAAAAATTATTGGAATTCAATCCGACCGCTAATCCACCCATGGCACATACCCACCAGTTTCCGCCTAGCGCACGGAAGAGCAACCCGCCGCAGAGTCCCGCGAAAAGTGTTGCCAGAAAAGCATCAAACTTGGCAAACCCCAGTGTACCTAAGGTCAAACGGATAAGATTCGTAACATTCGGCGGCGCGGCAACATCTTCATTTCCAAGCCAATTCAAATCGTTCCACTGTCCCAGAAATGTTCCCGGCAGTTTCCAGACATCGGAACTGATCACACCATACGGTCCATCATTTGAAAATTGGACTGTATCCGCACGAAAAGCCGGATATAACAACACAATAAGTAAAGCGATCAAAACGCCTGCCAATATAAAAAGCCCGCCTCTCATCTTGAGCGGCTGACTGGAATCTTTCAGATTAAGATCTTCCATATAACTGAAATCATTCTCCCAGAGCTTTCCAAGGATAGCCAGCAAAAAACTTATCCTAAAAGATAAGATTGCAAGCTTCCCGCAAAATTATCACAATAACAGGCAGCTAGTGTAGGATACAAAGCATGGCTACAATTAAGAAACAATATCCGTTTGATGTAATCGAATCCAAATGGCAACGCCTTTGGGATGAAAACAATACCTTTCACGCATGGAACCCGAATGAAGAAAAGGTTCCTCAACATCCTTTTTGGAAACGTCATATAAATGAATCGGCTCTTCCTCCCAAGTACTATGTACTGGATATGTTCCCCTATCCTTCCGGAGCGGGATTGCATGTAGGTCACCCCGAAGGATATACAGCTACGGATATCTTGGCACGTTACCATCGTGCCAAAGGTTACAATGTGCTCCACCCCATGGGATGGGACGCTTTCGGACTGCCCGCTGAACAATATGCGATCAAAACAGGTCAGCATCCTCGCATCACCACGGAAGCAAACGTCAACAACTTCCGCAGGCAAATCAAATCGCTGGGATTCAGCTACGACTGGAAGCGAGAAGTCAATACCACTGATCCGCATTACTTCAAATGGACTCAGTGGATATTCCTGAAAATCTACAATTCCTGGTTCAACCCTCAAACTCAAAAGGCCGAACCTATTACAACACTTACCTATCCGCCGGAGCTGAAAACGGAAGAAGAAAAACGCGCCTATCGCGACAGCAAGCGTCTGGCATACGTAGCGGAAGCGCCGGTCAACTGGTGTCCGAAACTGGGGACCGTTCTGGCCAACGAAGAAGTCGTGGACGGCAAAAGCGAAGTCGGCGGATTCCCCGTCATTCGTAAACCCATGCGTCAGTGGATGCTCCGTATCACAGCTTATGCCGATCGCCTGATCAAAGATCTGGACATCATTGATTGGAGCCATTCTCTTAAGGAGATGCAGCGCAACTGGATAGGCCGTTCCGAGGGCGCGGAAGTCCATTTCACCGCGGACACTCCCGAAAAACAGAGGATCACCGTCTTTACGACCCGTGCAGATACCCTCTTCGGTGCCACCTATATGGTTTTGGCTCCCGAACATAAACTGGTTGACCAAATCATACCGCAATCCTGGCCGGATGGGATCCCTGCCAAATGGAAGGGCGCTGATGAAGCACTTTCCAAGGGGGGGTACTCCACTCCCGGTGAAGCGGTCGCCGCGTACAGGGCTTATACAGCCAGCAAGAGCGATCTGGAGCGCACGGAACTCTCTAAAATCAAAACCGGTGTCTTCACAGGAGCCTACGCGATCAACCCGGTAAATGGCAAACGTATCCCTATCTGGATCGCGGATTACGTCCTTGCCACGTATGGAACCGGTGCCATCATGGCTGTTCCCGCTCATGATACGCGCGACTTTGAATTTGCTAAGAAATTTGAACTGCCTATTATTCCGGTCGTTCAACCGCCTGACAACAGCGATCCGTTTGGTTTTGTGGATGACGGTATCTCTATCAACTCAGAATTTTTGAATGGCAAAACAACTCCGGAAGCTAAGAAAGCGATCACAACCTGGCTCCAGGAACATCAGTGCGGACACCGTACCATCAACTTTAAACTTCGTGACTGGCTTTTCAGTCGTCAGCGTTACTGGGGAGAACCCTTCCCCATCATCTGGAAAGAGGGACATCATGAATCTTTATCGGAAGATATCCTGCCTCTTATCCCGCCGGAGATGACAGATTACAAACCCACAGAATCCGGCGAACCGCCTCTGGCTCGTGCCAAGGAATGGACTCATCTGCCCGATGGAAGCATTCGTGAGACCAATACGATGCCTCAATGGGCCGGCTCCTGCTGGTATTATCTCCGCTATCTTGACGCACAAAACAGCACTGCGTTTTGCGGCAAAGAAGCGGAACAGTATTGGATGGGAACTCAACCCAAGGCTGCTTCCACCGGTGTCGATCTCTATGTTGGCGGCACGGAACATGCCGTACTGCATCTGCTCTATGCCCGTTTCTGGCACAAGATACTCTTTGACCTTGGGGAAGTCAGCTCCCCGGAACCGTTCCATAAACTCGTCAATCAGGGACTCATTCTTGGTGAAGACAGTCAAAAAATGTCTAAGTCACGAGGCAATGTGGTGAACCCAGATGATGTACTGAAAGAATACGGCGCAGACGCTTTCCGTCTTTATGAAATGTTTATGGGACCGCTGGAAATGGTCAAACCCTGGAATACAAAAGGTGTGGAAGGTGTATATCGTTTCCTCGGTCGTGTGTGGAGACTCTTTATCGCGGAAGACAGTCTGACGGAACTGGAACAAAACCTGACATTAGATGTCAGTCAGGCTCCCAAACTTGTCGCCGGACTGAAACTATCTCCTGATTTCAAAAACGTGGAAGCAAATCCGGCTCAGCTGAAAGCGATCCACACTGTGATCAAAAAGGTCACCGAAGATCTGGACGGGCTGCGTTTCAACACAGCTATTTCCGCGCTGATGGTATTCATCAATGAAGCCATCAACTGGGAAGTGAAACCGGCTTCGGTTTTCCTGGATTTTCTAAAACTGCTTCAGCCATTGGCACCGCATATCGCCGAGGAATTAGGTGAAAAACTGATCCACTTCATGGGAATGGAATACCCCGGCAGCATCGCTTACCTGCCATGGCCGCAATATGATCAAGCTCATCTTGTGGAAGATACTTTTGAATATCCCATCCAGGTCAACGGCAAACTCAGAGATAAGATCGTTCTCCCCTTGGACGCAACTAAAGAACAGATCCAGGCAGCGGCTCTTTCTTCAGAGAAGATCACACCGCTGTTAGTCGGAAAGACGATCAAGAAAGTCATTATCGTTCCCAAAAAGATCGTTAATATCGCTATTGGATAACAACAAGAAGAATAAATTAGGAGACCTCATAAAGTATGTGTCGGTTTGATTTAAAAAAAGTATTCTGCGTTTTGACATGTTGCACGCTGGCCGCGGCTCAAGCGGAAGAATACATTCAGTTTTCGGGCATCTCTGATGCATCTGCCGGAATTGTCATCGGCACAGAAAAAACGGGATATAAATTTCTCATCGCTGATGATGAAGAGCCGGAACTGCGTCTTTTTTCACCCGGCGGAGGAGCTCCTGAAAAAATCTTCTCTATCCAAAATCAGCTTGCCCTGTCCGGAAAACAAAAGGAATTCGACCTGGAAGGCGCGGCCAGGATCGGTGATACGGCCTACTGGATCACGTCACATGGAAGATCTTCCAAAGGTAAAGTACAGCTTTCCCGTTATATCTTTTTCGCAACGGAAATCGATGACGCAAATCTTTCCATTAAAGTAAAGGGAAAGCCATTCCATGGGATGCTGGACGCGCTTCTTGCTTCTCCTGAGCTCGCGGCATACGATTTGAAATCCGCTGCTCTTCTGCCTCCTAAAGAAAAAGGCGGACTCAATATCGAAGGCCTTTGCGCATCTCCTGAGGGATGGTTATGGATCGGATTCCGTAATCCTGTTCCCAAAGGGAAAGCGCTCCTGGTTCCTCTCAAAAATCCGGAAAAAGTTATTTTAGGGGGAAAACCGGACCTGGGCACTCCCATAACATTGGATCTGGGAGGTTTGGGGGTGAGAGATCTGTGCTACACGGGGACTCAATACTATATCATTGGAGGTCCGCAGAGTTCCGGCACCTGCAAACTTTTCAGATGGGACGGCAAAAAAGAAAGTCAGCCTCAGGAAGTCATCAAAAGCTTTAAAGGCGATTTTGGAGCCGAGATCATTCTCAATTTGAATTCAAAAGACAAAGAACAACTTTATGTTCTCTGTGATGACGGCGGCAAAAAGATCAATGGAGTTGAAAATAAAAAGCAACCTCTGAAAAAACGAACATTTCGGGGCTTAAAAATTCCTGAATAATGTCTTGCAGGTTCACATTGCTTACAGGCGCGGCTGGTACCGGTAAAACCAGCCAATGTATTAGAGAGGCTGTTTCCACATTAAAAACTTCTCCGTCAGGAAAACCTCTTTTATTTATCCTGCCGCGGCAATCCACCTTTCAGATGGAGCAAGCGGTTTACAGCAATGAGAACGGGATCGTTGGCAGCACTCGTCTCCAGATCGTCAGTTTTGAGCGTCTTTCACTTTTTCTGCTGAAGCTGCTTGGCCAAAATGTCCTTCAAACCCTGGATGATGAATCGCATTCCATGCTGGTTCAGGCGCTCCTCCTTAAAGAGAGAAAAGAACCGCTTCAATTTTATCAGGATCATTCTGACGATCCATCGTTATCCACTCAGATCGCGAGGATACTCACTCTCATCCAGCAGCAAAATCAATCTCCGGAAAAGATCCATCAAATAGCAGACGGATTGTCTCAACCGCGTTTGCGCCGCAAGATACATGATCTGGCAGTTCTCCTGGATGAATATCAGTCTTGGATAAAAAGTAAAAAAATACTGGATACAGATCATTCTCTGGATCAGGTCATCCAGGCTGTCCGCGATTGGCATCGTTCCCATCCTCAGCAAACTCTGATCCAGCAGATATGGCTGGACGGGTTTACAGATCTGCCGCCTCAGCATTTTGAGCTTCTTTCCGCTCTGGCTGATGTCACCGAGCAAATGACTTTCGCGGTCTGCATCAATACAAATGAACTGGGGGAAAACATCTCCACTCGTCCACTATGGAACTTTACCTATCCGCTTTTCCAAAAAATACAGACGGTCGCGAAAGAAGAAACGCAAATGTATCAACATTCTTTGGATTCCAACTCCACACACGGACGGTTCAAAGGATCTACATCATTGCGGTATCTTGAAAACAACTGGCTGGCATCCCCTGCAAAAAAAGCAAATGAAGATCTGCCGCCGCCCGCTCGCGACATTGAAATCTTTAGATGTTCCGAACCCTGGGATGAAGCGGTTCTGATCGCACGGAAAATCACAGAATTCGTGCAGGATCCTCAGTCCAATCACCGTTACCGGGATTGCTTTGTCGCTTTCAGGAATCTTCAGGATTATCAGAATATCTTCAGGAACGTATTCCGTCACTACAACATCCCTTTCTTTTTGGATATCCCGCAAAGCATCGCGCATCATCCGGCAGTAGAACTCACTCTGCACTTTCTCTACACCGCGGCATTCGGCTGGGAACAAGAAGTGCTTCTTTCCATCTTCAAGTCAGAGCTGGCAGGTCTGACTCTGGATGAAGCGGACATGATCGAAAACGAACTGATCAAACACAATTTCAACTGTGAAAGCTTCTGGAAAAAAGAGGTATGGAAAAAGGAATTTACGCATTCCCGGAAAAAAGAGACTTTGATCCGCCTTTTTGGGAAAGCCGGCAGCTTGCCGGTCAGCGCGTTGATCCAATTTGAAAAGGATATTTCAGGAGATCGCCCCGAAAACTCTGTGGAAGATCCCCTAAGCCAAGTCGTTCCTTCTCAGAAAATAGCTAAAGCCATCCTCCGTATCTGGCAGGAATTTGATTTAAGCCGCCAACTGGAAGAATGGAGCGCGTCCCAAAATGATCCCTCTTTCGCCATAGAAAGCGGCATATCCCCTAAGATCCACAGAACCGTCTGGACGCGGATGGAAAGCTGGCTGAGGATCTTCCAGCTGGCATTCCAGGGAGAATCTTATACTCTGGAAAAATGGTATGAGATCATTCAGACAGGCTTTTCCGGGCTTACCGCTGCCGCTATTCCTCCTTCTCTTGATCAAGTCGTTCTGGGCAGCATCGACAGAAGCCGAAGTCAGAATGTAAAATTGATGGCTTTCGGCGGAATGAATGACGATGTTTTTCCCTATCTGGAAAATGAATCCACCTTGTTCAGCAATGAAGAGATCAAGTTCATAGACCCTCAAAAAATCAAACTTGATCTCAGTGCTCATGAGAAAAAACAAAGAGAAAACTATCATTCCTATATCGCTTTTACGCGTCCCAGCGAAAAGCTTATCATCACCTATTCCAATCAAAACGCAGAAGGAAATCAGCTTACCCCGTCACGATACATCAAGATCCTTCAAGAAAATTTCAAATACAATATCCATGATTTCGCGGGGAAAGACCTCATGGTCAAAGATTGTATTTCCGAATGTGAACTTTCTCATTTCATTCAGCAGGAAGAAAAAATCCCGTCTTTCACCGTAACGGAAGACTCTATCCTGCGGTATTATGAGAACGATCTTCACTTAAGTGTGAGCAAATTGGAAACATACGCCAAATGTCCATTCAGCTTTTTTGTGGAGTATATTCTGAGATCCAAGGAACGGGAAGAATGGACCCTGGGGCGTGATAAACTGGGAACATTCACACATAAAGCTTTAGAGATTTTCCATCACAAAGTCATCGAAGAAAAAACGACCTGGCGGGCTTTCATCAAGAATGCCATAGATCACGGAGAACTTGAAAATATTATTCAGAAGTGTGTAGAAGAAGCTTCACATTTTGTTTTCAATGAAGATCAGGATGAGACTTTTGTCCTGGAAGGCGGCTATTCGCAGTTTCTTCAGGCCAAACAAAAAATCTATCTTTATCTCAGGAATTTAAACAACTATTTTCCCACTTATAAATTTGATCCGGCACTGTCGGAACTTCGCTTCTCTCCTAATCCCAAGGAACAATTCCATTGGAATATCCAGAATATCAACGGAAAAGGAACATCTGTCTGCTTTAAGGGAACTATAGACCGCATCGATATCCATCAGGATGAGCAAAACAATCTCTGGCTGGCCGTTATTGATTACAAAAACAGTGAACACGAATTTAAGGAAAATGAATTTAAATCCGGATTGAACCTGCAATTGACCGCTTATCTCTGCGCTTTACGGGAAGATATCGAAGGGATCCTGAAGTTGCTGAAGAAAACCAACATTTCTCCGGATGCAGTTAAAATGGCGGGAGCTTTCTATTTGAACCTCAGCACTCCCAAAGGCAAAAACGGAAACTTGCCTGAAAAGCTTTTCCAGCTCCGCGGAAGGTTTGATCAAAACCTGATTTTAGAGAATGAAAACCCTATTCTCGACTGTGTTCCTCTTCAAGGCAGATCCCGGCATTTTTCCGTGAAGACCAGCAAGAACGGCATCTATAAATACTGTAAGGACCCTGTTACCGAGGAAAAGCTGAAAGAACTCATTGATCAGACCGGAGAAATCATTTTGATCCTCTCTAAAAACATTCTGAACGGACAATTCCCTGTCGCTCCCAAAAAGGATTCTAAGACTTCTTGTCTGTATTGCCCGGCAAGACCCGTCTGCCGTTTTGATTTACGAAAATCGAATTTTCTTCCTCTCGTCTCGCTTTTGCAGCAGTCTCAATGAATTAGTCGCGTGACATGGCAATACGTCCGGTTCGTGTGATCTCCAGGATGGTAAAGTGCTTCATCAGCTCAATGAATTTCTCGATCTTCGTTTCCTGTCCTGTGACCTCCATGGTAAGAGTATCCATCTGAACATCCACGATCTTTGCCCTGAATATCTGACAGACCTGCATCGCGTCTGTCCGTGTGGAGGAAGTTGTCCGTATCCTTATCAGCGCCAATTCCCGATCGATATGAGCTTCATCCTCTCCAAAATCTTCCACCGTGAGAACATCTACCAGTTTATTGAGCTGTTTGACGATCTGCTCGATCGTTGCCTCGTCCCCGTTGGTAACGATCGTCATCCGCGACAATGTCGGGTCATGCGTCGGTGCCACATTCAAAGAATGAATGTTATAGCCGCGTCCACTAAAAAGACCCGCGACCCTTGTCAGAGCGCCAAATTTATTCTCAACTAATACGGATATCGTATGCCGCATAGAGCAACAGATTAATCAGAGTTTCTCCCAGAGTCAATTCATTAACAAACCGGGCTTTCATTCCATAACGACTTCATACCAGATAGTAAAAACACCGGAGTGGTTGTCTGAAGTCAGGACGCTTTTATCCCCTTTTGATGCTAACGGGATCTCTTTTATCCGGTTTCCCAATGGATCCAAAGCGTAGCATTTGACCCTTGTATGGCTTTCCGGCAAAGTTATTTCAAATGGAACGGGTTCTGTCAGGACAGGAGAATGACCCCAGTGCGTCCCCACAGAATCATGCTTTTCATTTTTCCACTGCATATCCGTATTTTCCGTCCGTCCGGTCGCTATGATCAAAGCTTTGGATGGAGCTTTAAAGGAATCGCCTTCCACAAGAGTGATCCCAATAGTACTCCAGCTCAGTTCGGTATTTCCGGGACGAATAACAATATCCCCCAACGTGAATTCCCTGTTGTCCGTAAAGCCGATCAGTGCTTTTGTTTTTGCCGTATCTACCTGAACGAAACTTTGTTTTGATTCTTTACCGATCTGCCATTTCAGTTCTTCTGTATCCGAATCCATCTCTGACGTTTTTATGGATCCAGGAGCGGTCTTATGGGTGACACCTTTGGGTGCTTCGCCCACACTCATGGCCACACGATGTTTTAAGGCATATTCCGGCGGCAATCCTAAATGACGGGCAGTGGCAATACTCCAAGGCCCAGTCTCCAATAGTTTTCCTAATTCCGTTTCGGGTGTCAGACCCATCACGATCTGCTCACGGGCAGTCTTAACATCTTCTCTGCGGAAAAGATGTGACGCTAATATCAAATTCGCCATCTTTGTCGTATGAGGCCCGGTCGAGAAGAAGTCTCTAAAAGCACCCATATCCACTAACCCGTTGCCGGTGCCATAATCGAAAAGCCAAAAACCATCCCAATCTTGCAATGACGCGTAAGCCGCTATCAGCAAAGGTCCTTCCGACGAATAGGAATTGGGCGAAGGATGCTGGTATTCCGTGCAGAAAAAGGGTTTGCCCGTCACTCTCTGAAGAGCGCAAGAGGTAAATGTATTGTTAAAAGTATCCGTCATGGCAACATTGTCCACCGTCCAATGCTCACTGTTCCATGATGCGCCCTGAAATTGCGGATGCTGCCAATAGCCATGAGAATCAATGATATCCATCTTGGCCTGAACATTCGCGGGACTGTTTGCCAGGATCGTGCCGAAAATCAATCCTTCATATCCGCAAGTCTCACGCAAATGCTGACACATCAAGCGGTAATACCGATTTTCCAATCCAACCAGAAAGTCCAGCCAATCTTTCCGGGCTTCCCAGGTGGCCGGCGCATCCCCCTGCCAATCAACGATCGGGATATTCCCTTTTTTCAAAGAAGCGTCATCCGGGATATTCCCTAAAGCACCCCCGTCCCGCAACTGGATATCCGCAAACCAAACTGAACATTTCTGATCGGCAAAGCCGCCGAAATTAGGCCGTATATTTTCTTCATCAGCAGGAACTAAATAGCTGAATGAAAAATGTTTCCATTCCTTGGAAAGTGAAATGCTCCGGTTCAGTCCTGCGTCACCCCAAGGATCTTGGGACTGCATGACTCTGACGGCCATATCCAAAGCATGATCGGCCTTTGCCCAAAATGAAAGCGTCCGGACTTGTCCCCGTTTTTGTTTATCACCCGGCTGATTCAGCTGAACATGCCAGCTCGTGTTTGAAGGTTCCTCAATATCTATCTTCAGCGCGGGGATCTCCTTCTCAGGGCCATCATTTTCAAACACTGTGGCTTTTGCTTTGCCGGAATGTACCTCTAACCTCCAAGGAGCGTTCTCGGGAGCGTTTTTTCCAAAGGGCTTAAGAGTATTCACTCCAAAGGGTTCTTTTCTGGAGTTCCACGCCGTCCTCAGTTCTTCCACAGAATCATAACGTTCCGCAATCCACTCATTCCAACGTGCCTGGAGCTGACGTCTGAAAACGTCAGGCAAAGTATCCAGCTGTCCGCTCATCCAGGCTTGGATGATCCCGTTTTCATTGATGATCTCCGCAAAGGCCACAACCGGATCTTTTGCCATAGACAGCCCGGTGTAGGGATTGACCGGAGTCAATATCCCCGCGGCGTACTCCTTCTGCAGCTCCAACGCCGTATCATTGAAAAAGCCAAGGATATGCTGAACTTTCCAGTCAACCTTGTCCACTTCCGGCGGCAGTGAGTCGCTTGATTTGAAATGCCTGGAAACCAGCAGGTTCATGTCCACATAAACACCGTTGGTCTTCAGTTGGGAAATAAAGTAGTGCAGATCATCCAGACGCTGCTTATTGATATGCCGGGAATCTCCCTGTTTGTAATCGATCAGCGCATCGCACCAGTCATTGTCCACATGATGGAAGCGCACGCCATTGATCCCAAACTTAGCCAGTCTGCCGGCCACTTTGGGAGCCATTTCACGGGGAGGCATACCGGATTCAAAGGTCATGTTCATCCCTATGAACCGGATCCTGGGATCGGTCTCCTGCCCTTCCTGCTCTTTGGTCAGCACGAGATGTCCGGATGGAGAAACTTTCACTCTCTCACTGCCGATCGGCGGATTCATCCCGGCCACGCTCACAACAGTTCTGTTAGTATCATCCCACGGCAGCACGAACGGGATCAGCTCCGCGTTCACCATCACGGTTGAAGCCGCCAGTATAACAAAGGCGCTATTGAAAATATTTTTCATCATTTTAACAAATCAATGTTCTTTATCACTTACCCCAAACAGTATCTCCAGCAGTGAATAGTACGCCGAAGGCACTTCATTTCCTGTGGATTCGATTTGTCCTTGGACCATAACACATTGCTCAGAAGAATCCACACGGGCGCTCTTCAATATTTCACCCCAGGAAGGATCGGTAAAACTGAGCCACCTGAGTGTCCGTGAAGTCTGTTTGGCAAAAGTCTTGGGATCCGCGGACGCTTTGAGGTCAAAGTGCATATCCACGAGACACTGTTTAGGTTCTGAAAGGAAAAAACAGAGCCGTTTCACATCCTTTGTCAGTGAATCCGCAAACGGCAGATCGAGCATTTCACGAAACTGCTCATCCATCACAATGTCTAGGTAACTGTCTTTGGGAAATTTTACTCCTTTTAATAAAGCGACTTCCCCGCCGGATCCCTTCAGCGCGTCATTCAGATGCTGGGCATTCCGGCTGACATAGATCACTTTAGGTGTCAAAACTACTTTATATTCACCTTTTGAAAATCGAACGCTCTGACCGGGGGGCTGAGTGATCTTCAGCTCTTTGCGGAGTTTTACCAGCCAGTTTGTTGAAAGCGGTTTAAAAATAAAAACCTGATCTTGAAAATTAGTATAAACCCCTTTACCAAAGAAAGTGATCCCCCCTATCACGGAGCTGTTCCAATCCACTGAGGGCGATATATTTCCGCCGTATCCTTCCAACAGCGGATTGATCCACAGACGTTCAAAGGTTTTACCGTTTTGACTTTGGATCGCCTTCTGAACATCCACATGAAGCAGAAATCTTGAATCCTTGGGAATCCTGTTTGGTTCTAATTCCGAGGCATTTGCCTGGATCACAAGCAAGCAAAAGAAAACAAAAAGGATCCGTATCCAGGGACACATCAATTCTCTACGTGCATTTCCGGGCTGTAATACAGCATACGCCCGCAGTTGATACAAGTCACATCCGCTTCCTCGGAAATACAGCTAAGAACCGCCTGCTGAGGCAATTTGATA
>JAEEGF010814244.1_pt1 | contig 16507 bp, 13 predicted proteins | sample 9134171 | NCBI WGS metagenome assembly JAEEGF01 (sample SAMN16246542, study PRJNA631951) | gut metagenome | biome: gut microbiome; feature: rumen; material: AP-attached | host: Bos | place: Iran: Karaj | collected 2018-10
CCCAGATGCTGATGAGGCCATGATAAAGACAGAGGCAATCAGACATGCCTACATGTCTTACGTCCTAGCGGATCACACCAAATTCGATCAAATTAATTCAGTGACTTTTGCTGAAATAGGTGATTGCTGTATCATCACCGACAAAATGCCGGGAAAGGATTATAACAATCACACAGTAGTAAAGGTATGCAATGAATAACAGGAGGACAGCTAATGATTTATACAGTTACATTTAACCCAGCAATTGATTATGTTGTTCGTATGGACACAGAACTTCTTCCAGGAATGACAAATCGCTCAGCTAGCGAGGAGTGCTATTTCGGAGGAAAAGGAATCAATGTTTCAATGGTTCTTGCAGAGCTTGGGTTGAAAAGTACTGCTCTTGGATTTGTAGCAGGCTTCACAGGCAAGGCTATCGATGAGGCAGTTAAAAAAGCTGGAATCGATACAGACTTTATCGAGCTTAAAGAGGGAATGTCTCGAATCAATGTAAAGCTTAAAGCAGGTGACGAGACAGAAATCAATGCTCAGGGTCCAAAGATTGACGAGGCTTCACAGAAGGCTTTATTTGACAAGCTTTCTAAGCTACAGGAAGGGGACGTGCTTATCCTTGCAGGTTCTATTCCAAATTCACTTCCTGATGATGTATATGAAAGAATCCTTTCTATGCTTCAGGATAAGGGCATTCAGTTTGTAGTTGATGCTACAAAGGATTTGCTTACAAACGTGCTTAAATACCATCCATTTTTAATAAAGCCAAACAATTTTGAGCTTGGCGAAATAGTTGGAAAGATTTTAACAACAGATGATGAAATCTACGAGGGAGCTTTAAAGCTTCAGGAAATGGGAGCTAGAAACGTTCTTATTTCTATGGCAGGAGATGGTGCCATGTTAGTAGATGAAGCAGGTAAGAGATATCGTATAGGCGTACCAAAGGGAAAAGTTAGAAACTCTGTTGGCGCTGGTGATTCAATGGTGGCAGGCTTTGTAGCAGGCTACATGAAGACAAAGGATTACGATGCTGCTCTTAAGATGGGTACTGCAGCAGGTTCTGCTACAGCATTTTCTGACGGCCTTGCAAAGGCTGCAGATATTGATGAGCTTTATAAGGGGCTCTAAAACTTGTAATTATTAGCTGAAGTGGAGAGCAGCTTTTAATTATATAAATTTTTATTTTCAAATATGTAGGAGGGAATATGAGAATTTCAGAGTTCATCGATCCAAAAGGGATCAAGCTTCAGGTCGAGCTCGCTGACCAGAATGATGCGATTGATAAGCTTATCGCGCTTCATGATGAAGTCGGCAACTTAAAGGATGTAGCTAAATTCAAAGAGGCTATCCTTGCAAGAGAAGCTAAAGGCACAACAGCCGTTGGTAACTTTATCGCTGTTCCACATGGAAAGAGTGATGCAGTTGCAAAGGCAGGCTTAACAGCTATCACATGCCCATCAGGCGTAGACTACAAGTCTATGGATGGCAAGCCAAGCAAGCTTTTATTTATGATTGCTGCACCAGAGGGTGGCGCTGATACTCACCTTGAAGTATTAGCACGTCTTATGCAGATGGTTATGGATGCAAAGTTTGTAGAAAAGCTTATCGAAGCAAAGACAGTTGAGGAGTTTTTATCACTCATTGATGAGAAGGAAGAAGAGAAAAAGGGGGCTACATCGCAAATGGCAGGCACAAAGAAGGTAGTTGCAGTTACCGCATGTCCAACAGGTATTGCACATACATTTATGGCAGCTGAGGCACTTGAGCTTAAGGCAAAGGACCTTGGTATTGCATTTAGAGTTGAAAAGGATGGATCAGGCGGAGCAAAGGATCCTCTTACAGCAGCAGAAATCGCTGAGGCAGACGCAGTTATCGTTGCTGCAGACAAGAATATCGACATGAGCGTATTCGATGGTAAGAAGGTTGTTCTTGCTTCTACAAAGGAAGCAATCCACGATCCAGCAAAGCTTTTTGAAAAGGCAGAGACAGCTTCTGTATATCATCACACAGGAGCAGTTACAAAGAAGTCTGACAGTGCTAACGAGTCAGTTGGACGTCAGCTTTACAAGCACCTTATGAATGGTGTATCACACATGCTTCCATTCGTAATCGGTGGTGGTATTCTTATCGCTATCGCATTCTTACTTGATGACTATTCAATCGATCCTAGCAACTTTGGTACAAACACACCTGTAGCTGCTTGGTTCAAGACAATTGGTGGAACAGCATTTAACTTTATGCTTCCAATCCTTGCAGGATTTATTGCTCAGTCAATCGCTGACAGACCAGGTCTTGCAGTTGGTTTCGTAGGTGGTGCTCTTGCAGCAAGCGGTGCTACATTTGCTAACCCAGGTGGAGCTATTCCATCAGCATTCCTTGGTGCTTTAGTTGCAGGTTTTGCAGCAGGTTACTTCATGAAGTGGCTTGAGAGGGTTTGCGATAAGCTTCCACAGTCACTTGAAGGTATCAAGCCTGTACTTATTTACCCACTTTGCGGTATTACAGTAATCGGTCTTGTTATGTGCGCAATCAACCCAATCGTTGGCGCGCTTAATGCTTGGATTTCTGGTGTTCTTTCTAGCATGGGAACAACATCACTTATTCCACTTGGAATTATCCTTGGTGCTATGATGGCTACAGATATGGGTGGCCCTCTTAACAAGGCGGCATACGTATTTGGTACAGCAGCTCTTGCAGAGCAGAACGAAGTAGGCTGGATGATTATGGCAGCAGTTATGGTTGGTGGTATGGTTCCTCCAATCGCAATCGCTCTTGCAACACTTATCTTCCCTAAGAAGTTTACAGTAGCTGAGAGAAAGGCTGGTCCTGTTAACTTTATCATGGGCTTCTGCTTCATCACTGAGGGTGCTATCCCTTATGCAGCTGCAGATCCACTTCACGTAATCCCATCACTTATGGTAGGTTCAGGTGTTGCTGGTGCTCTTTCAATGGCATTCAAGTGTACTCTTATGGCTCCTCACGGCGGAATCTTCGTATTCCCAGTAGTAGGACATGCAGTACTTTACCTTGTAGCACTTGCAATCGGTTCTGTAGTTTCTTGCGGATTATTAGGAGTTTTGAAAAAAACAGTAGAAGAATAGTATACAATCTGTTAGAATATTAAAGCTTATATTGCCATTCCAGGGGCATCTGCCTCTGGAATGGAATTTTGCGTTTTTGTACTTTATAGACTAAGTCTGCAATTCTATAAAGTATAGAGACACAAATCACTTGGACATAAACGCTTTAGAAACGAAAGGAGTTATTATTATGGTTTCAAAGAAAGTTACAGTTACAAATGAGCAGGGTATGCACATGCGTCCAGCTACAGTTTTCAGTGCAGCAGTTACACCATTCGACAGCGATGTTAAGGTTGTTTTCAATGGTACAGCATATGACGGAAAGAGCGTTATGATGCTTATGGCAGCTTGCATTAAGTGTGGTGCTGAAATCGAAATCCAGTGCGATGGTGCCGATGAGGAAGCAGCACTTGCAAAGGCTGTTGAGCTTGTAGAGAGCGGACTTGGAGACTAATTAATTAAATTACTTTATACCGGGAGGATACCAAATGTTCAAAGGTATTGAAGCATCTAGAGGTATCGGCATCGGAAGCATTTGTCTTATCGTAGAACGCGATTTATCTTTTGAGTCAAAGCACATCGAAGATACTGATGCAGAAAAATCTAGATTTACAGCTGCTATCGAAAAGTTTAAGACTGAGACAGCAGAAATGGCCGAGAATATCCGCAAAAATATCGGTCCTAAGGAAGCTGAAATCATGGAAGGTCACTTAGCTATGATTGCTGATCCAACTATGGCTGGTGAAATGACAAAGATGATTGAAGCAGGTCAGTGTGCAGAGGCAGCTGTTACAGCAGTTTGCGACATGTTCATTGGCATGTTCTCCAAGATGGAGGACGATATGATGCGCCAGCGTGCATCTGATATCTCTGATATCAAAATCAGCTTACTTAAGATTTTACTTGGTGTAGAGGATATCGACATCAGCAAGGTTGCACCAGGTACTATTTTAGTTGCTCACGACCTTACACCATCTATGACTTCTCAGATTAACAAAGAGAACGTTGTAGGTATTATTACAGAGGTTGGTGGAAAGACATCTCACTCAGCAATTCTTGCTCGTGCTCTTGAGATTCCTGCAGTTCTTTCTGTTCCAAACATTACAGAACTTGTTAAGGACAAGGACACAGCAATCGTTGATGGTACAGAGGGTGATGTTTACGTTAACCCAGACGGAGATGTTATTTCACAGTATGTTAGAAAGCGCGAGGAGTTCATCCGTGCTCAGGCTGAGCTTAAGAACTTCATCGGCAAAGAGACAAAGACTGCAGATGGAAAGCAGGTAGAGCTTTTCTGTAACATCGGTACTCCAAAGGATGCTAAAAAGGCTATCGAGTGCGACGGAGAGGGCATCGGATTATTCCGTTCAGAGTTCCTTTTCATGGATAAGCCACATCTTCCTACAGAGGACGAGCAGTTTGAGGCATACAAAGAGGCAGTTCAGACAATGGACGGCAGAGCTGTTATCATCCGTACACTTGATATCGGTGGTGACAAGGATATCCCTTATCTTGGTCTGGAGAAAGAGGAAAATCCATTCTTAGGCTATCGTGCAGTTCGTTATTGTCTTGCAAACGAAGATATGTACAAGACACAGCTTAGAGGAATCCTCAGAGCTAGTGCTTTTGGAACAGTTAAAATCATGGTTCCACTTGTAACATGCGTTGAAGAAGTTCGCGCTGTAAAGGCTCTCGTTGAAGTTTGCAAAGAAGAGCTTAAGGCAGAAGGCGTAGCTTTCGATGAGAACATTCAGGTAGGTTGCATGATCGAGACAGCAGCTGCATCTCTTATTGCAGATATGCTTGCAAAAGAGGCAGATTTCTTCTCAATCGGAACTAACGATTTAACTCAGTATACAATGAGTGTTGACCGTGGAAATGCAAAGGTTGCTTACCTTTACTCAGCATTCCAGCCAGCTGTACTTCGTTCTATCAAGAACATCATCAAGGCTGGTAACGAAGCTGGTATTCCAGTTGGTATGTGTGGTGAGGCAGCAGCAGATCCACTTATGATTCCACTTCTTATTGCATTCGGACTTGACGAGTACTCAGTTAACCCTGTACTTGTTCTTACAGCTCGTTGCATTATTTCTAAGTGGTCTAAGGCAGAGGCTGAAGCCCTTGCTGAAAAGGTCCTTGCACTTACTACAGAAAAGGAAATCGTAGAATTACTTAAAGCTGAGGCAAAATAACATGGATTACGACAAAATTGACATTCATGATTGTCCAATATGTGGAGGCCCAGGCCTTTTAGAAGAAGAGGATATGGGCTTCTACGTAGCTTGCCTTGATTGTGGCAGCTACACCGGAACAGTTAACTACAAAACTGAAGAAGGAAAATACGAAGCTGCAGAGCGCTCTGCAATGCTTTGGAACACTGGCAAAGTTATTAATAGCGCGCCAGGAGAGTAATTAAGGAACCTACGGGTTCCTTTTTTCTTACACAAATATAAACGTCTGATGAACTCTTTGTGAAATTTCTGCTAAAAATCGTAAATGGGGAAAAAATCTTGATATACTACAAATAACTTAAATCATGATGGAGGGAAGTCGCATGAGTGAAGTAGTTGATAAGAGAGAGGATAGTGCTGAAATTAAAAGACGACAGATGGAGGAGAAGAACCGTCTGGCCAGATATGCAGGCTCAATTACTGCAGGCGCGCTTATCTTTCTTGTGGCAAGATCATTAGTGTTGGATGGTGCTAATACGCTGGATTTCATTAGAATTGGTGTAAGTATCTTTAACATCATTATGTATCAGGTGACATTTGCTTCAATAGGAGATCAGTACAAATACAAGTATGCCATTACACTTTCAATGGTTGTAATGTTCCTGCTGAACGTCTTCTATCCAAGTGATCCTAACATGTATATCTTTATGTATACAATCATTCTGATTGTAATGATATACGGGGAGGCCTCCACAGTTAGAATAGGATGTATCATCGCCAATGTAAGTATTTTGGCTTCAGGATTTATAGAGATTGGTAGAGGTAAAATTACAGGTAGAGATTTAACGACATCCTTAGTATTTTCTCTCATTGCATGTACTATCGCCGTTATTGTATGTAAGCAGCAGCGTCGTCAGACCACAGAGGTTCTTGATACAATAAAGGAACATGCTGCAGATCTTAGAGAAACATCAGAGACTATTGTTGATTTGGCAGAACAACTTAACCATAAGTTTGACGAGGCCAACGAAGTATCTGAGAGACTTAACGATGCAATGCAAACTGTTAACGACTCAGTAAACGAGATTGTGGCAGGTACAAAGAACACAGCTGAGGCAGTTGAAAATCAGACAAATAAGACTGCTGTTATTCAGGAAAGCATCCAGGCTGTTGGCCAGGAAGCAAACTCAATCGACGAAGTATCTGAAAAGGTTGAGGATGCAGTTAATCAGGGTGTTAAGCTTATTAAAGAGCTTAAGAATCAGGCAGAAGAGGTTGCCAAGATTAACATCGAAACCAGCAATACAACTCATGCACTTAATGATAGTATTCAGGATATCCAGGGTATTACAGAAACAATCCTTGGTATTTCAAGCCAGACAAACCTTCTTGCTTTAAATGCTTCTATTGAGGCGGCTAGAGCTGGTGAGGCAGGTAAAGGTTTTGCCGTTGTTGCTGATGAAATCAGAACTCTTTCTGAAAGCACAAAGGAAGCTACAGAAGAGATTTCTAAGATTATTGAGCGCCTTACAAGTGATGCTAAATCTGCATCATCTGCGATGTCAAAATCAGCAGAGTATGCTAACAAGCAAAACGAGCTTATTACAGAAACAGGTAGTCAGCTTGACAATATTAAAACAGGTACAGATGAGCTTCGCGATGGCGTTGTACAGGTTAAGAATTCTGTAGATGAGGTAATCAGTGCCAATACAGAAATCATGGATAATATCACAAATCTTTCTGCTACATCAGAGGAGGTTGCAGCTGCAACAGATACTGTAGGTGCAGTAAGTGATGACGCTATGGATGCTCTTTCTAACATGAATGATACTCTTGAAGTAATCAACAAGATTGCAAAAGAAATGGAAGAGATGGCACTTAAGTAAGAAAAATAGTATTATAGGGATGTGACTAATAGTCGCATCCCTATTTTTAATTCAGGAGGATAATTATGTATTACGGTTATGGATATGGTTACGACCCAACAATCATTTTAGTTTTAATTGGTGCACTGATTTCAGGCATAGCATCAATGAGGGTGAGAACTACTTTCAACAAATACGATAAAATAAGAAATGTACATGGATATACTGCAAATGAAGTAGCAGAGCGCATCCTTCATTCAGCAGGTATTTATGATGTTCAAATAGAAAGAATCAGGGGAAACCTTTCAGATCATTATTCACCTAATGAAAAGGTACTTAGATTATCAGATGCAACCTATGGCAAAACATCAGTAGCAGCCATTGGTGTAGCAGCCCACGAATGTGGACATGCTATCCAACATCAGGAAGGTTACGCACCACTTAAAATGCGCGCTATGTCAGTGCCACTTGCAAATATCGGTTCATGGGTATCATGGCCTGTAATTTTACTTGGACTTATCCTTGGTTATACACCACTTGCTCAGGTGGGAATCTTTTTATTCACATTCGTAGTAGCTTTCCAGCTCATCACTCTTCCTGTAGAATTTGATGCCAGCGCCAGAGCACTGCGCATCCTAGACCAGGACCACTTCCTTGAAGAGGACGAGCACAGAGGTGCTACAAAGGTACTAAAGGCCGCAGCCATGACCTATGTAGCAGCACTGTTTACAACTATTCTTCAGCTCCTTCGACTGGTGTTAATCGTCAGCAATATGGGCAGAAGAAACGATTAAGCTGTCAGCAAGGGATTTGTATTCAGCTAATCGATTTGCTTTTCTAAGTTTTTTAATAGTCTTTTCCTGGTTAGGGAAAAGCTGCTGCCAGTAGAATAAAAACTCCTTCATGCGATGAAGCACAGGCTTTTCGCCAGAGAGGATTTCAGTATACTGACTAAGCAAATCATCATGAAAATCTTTGAATGTATTAAGGTCTGGGTGACTATTGTCATCCAGGCTTTTTTTGTACCACTGGGCCAGCTCAGGGTTTGCTATCAGGCCTCGGCCAAGCATTAGGGCAGATACAGAATCATATTTTTCTTCAAATGTTTTTATATTAGCGATTGTATTAATGTCTCCGTTATAAACTAAAGGAGCTCTACTGTGAGCCACGGCATAGTCAAAAAATTCTGGCCTTACAGGCTCTTTGTAATAATCACTTTGAATACGTGGATGAATAGTAAGCTCTGAAATAGGATATTTATTATAAATATCTAATATCTCATAAAACTCTTCGGGCTCATTTTTACCAAGGCGAGTTTTAACAGAAATTTCCACTCCAGCTGGCAGGCCTTCAAATACTTCATAAAGCATCTTATCTAGCTCTGCTGGATAGTATAAAAGTCCAGAGCCCTTTTTCTTTGCCACAACAGTTCCGCTAGGACACCCTAGGTTAAAATTTATTTCTTTAAAACCAAGTGCAGCAATTTCTTTAACAGCCCATAAAAAATGCTCAGAATTATTTGTAAGAAGCTGTGGAACAGTAATGCTTACATCATTTTTTTCAGGGTCAATATCCTTAAATTCCCTAGTAGTAAATTTAAAAGTTGAATTAGGTGAAATAAATGGCGTGTAGACTTTGTCCACACCACCGTAGTATTTCATAAAGGTATTTCTATAAATGCTATCTGTGACGCCCTCTAGTGGCGCTAAATATATTTTTCTCATGGGAAGATTATAGTATAAAGCGTTTTCTATTGCCATCCGATATATAAGATGCTAAAATACTTTTGCTAGTTAAAAAATTAACGCTTACGCATAGTTAGTTACTAGGAGGAGACCCGTTAATAGGCTTCTACCAAAAGGAGGAAATTTATGCAAAGCAACAATTCTAAGACCTATGAGCTTGTGCTCACAGCGTTATTCATGGCCATTATTATTGTAATGGCATTCACACCACTCGGATATATTCCACTTGTAGTTATTAATGCAACAACACTTCATATCCCAGTTATCCTTGGTTCATTATTCTTAGGACCAAAGAAGGGCGGATTCCTTGGCGGAGTATTTGGACTTACAAGCTTGTACAAGAGTTCAATTGCTGGCGGATCATTATCGGCATTTGTATTCTCACCAGTTGCAGCTTTTCAGATGCTTCCACACGAGACAGTTGGGGAGACAATCGCAATTGTATTAAAGAGTACATTTATTCCAGTTGTTCCAAGAATCTTAATCGGTGTTGTACCTTACTTCGTTTATGTTGGAATTAAGAAGGCTATTTCATCTGAAAAGAAGGCAGTTTATGGTTCAATCATCAATGCTGTAATTTCATTCATCATCGGCTTTGGTGTATTCGCTTTCTTCAACAAGATGATTACTGAAGGAAAGTTTAGCATGTCAGCAGCTGTTGCTCAGATTCTTGGAGCAGTAGTCGGCATCGTTGTATTCCTTGCAGTTGAGTACTTATTTATGAATAAAAATGCCAAGACACTTGCATTTGTTACAGCAGGTATCTCTGGTGCTATGACAAATACACTTCTTGTTATGGGCAGCATCTATGTATTCTATAGAATTCCATACGCTCAGGCTGTTGGCGTAGATCCAGATGCTCTTATGGCAATGATTGCAGGAGTAATCAGCTTCAATGGTGTAATCGAGGCTGTTGTTGGTGCAATCATCGTATACCTTGTTGGTATCGTACTTGATAAGATTAAGCCAGCAGGTGTATACTCAGGTTCAAACTGCAAAATCAAGGCAGTTGAATCAGAGTCTGTAGCAAAGCAGATGGCACAGTAAGCCAAACAGAGAATAAGTTATAAAAGTGGTAAGCGTATTTTAAATAGCAAAGAATTAAGTTAGTTTCGGAGGCAATTATGTTAAAGGGAAAATGTGTAGTACTTGGAGTGACAGGTTCTATCGCAGCATATAAAATCGCAAATCTTGCGTCAGCTTTGGTAAAGCTAGGAGCTGATGTTAATGTCATCATGACTAAAAATGCTACCAATTTCATTAACCCAATTACCTTCGAGACACTTACATCCAATAAATGTCTTGTAGACACTTTTGACAGAAATTTCCAGTTCAATGTAGAGCATGTTTCTCTTGCTAAAAAGGCAGATATTTTCATGGTGGCACCAGCCAGCGCCAATGTTATCGGCAAAATCGCCCATGGCATAGCTGACGATATGCTCACCACCACTATCATGGCCTGCAAATGCAAGAAAATCATCAGCCCTGCAATGAATACAAATATGTTTGAGAATCCTATCTTACAGGACAACCTTGAAACACTTCGTAAATACGGTTATGAGATTATAGATCCAGCTAACGGCTATCTTGCATGCGGGGATACAGGAGCCGGAAAGATGCCTGAGCCAGATGTGCTACTTCAGTACATATTGCGCGACCTTGCTCACGAGCATGACTTGGCTGGTAAAAAGGTGCTAGTTACTGCAGGCCCTACTGCAGAAGCTATTGACCCAGTTCGTTTCATTACAAATCACAGCACTGGAAAAATGGGATACGCCATTGCAAAGGCTGCTATGGAACGAGGGGCAGAAGTTACACTTGTATCAGGACCAGTAGCTATCGAGCCACCTATGTTTATTGAAGTTGTTAATGTGAGAAGCGCTGCCGAAATGGCCGATGCTGTTAAAGCAAAAGCCGGGGAGTGCGACATCATTATAAAAAGTGCGGCAGTAGCCGATTACAGACCAAAGGTTGTCGCAGATGAGAAAATCAAAAAATCTGACGCCGAAGCTTCTATAGAGTTAGAGCGTACAGAGGACATATTGTCATTCTTAGGTGCATACAAGAAACCAGGACAGCTTGTGGTTGGATTTTCCATGGAAACGGAAAACATGCTGGAAAATTCCAAGGCAAAGCTTAAAAAGAAAAATGTAGATATGATTGTAGCTAACAATCTTCGCACTGCGGGGGCAGGATTTGGCACGAATACCAATGTGGTGACACTCATCACAGCAGAAGATGCAAAAGAGCTTCCAATCATGTCAAAAGAAGACGTGGCCAATGCCATCTTCGACGAACTTTTAAATAAATAACAATAATGAAAATCGCCAGTCCAAATTTGGGCTGGCTTTTTTAGTGCAATATTTTAGTTAATAAATTAAAATGATGTAAGTGACAAAAATTTGGGAGGCATAATAATTTATGGAAGAAAAAGCGAAGTATTTATTAACTATGGCTGAAGTAGAGCTTAAGGAGGGCAACTATGATAAGGCCTTAGGCTATATGGAAGAGGGCCGCGAGGCGGACCCTAACTATATTGACTGGGATTTGTACGAGATATATGTATGGCAGGTCCAGGAGGACTACTACAAGGTGGCTGAGCTGTGTAGCCAGTACTATGACAGGGACGATAAAAATGTAAAGATTTTAGAAATTTGGCAGGAGGCCTGCTACAACTTAGAGTGGTACAAGGATGTAGTTGGCATTGGTTATGCTGCTATTGATTTAAAGACAGATAACCCAGCAGTATATGAGCGCATCGCAGATGCTTACGAGTGCTATGGTCAGTATCGCGATGCAATAAATGCAATCGAGCCTGTGGCAGACCAGGTGCCAGATTTTTACGGACGCCTGCAGTCACTTTACTATAATCTGGCTGAGGATGACGGACACCATGGGATTGAAGACGGCAAAAAGTCCACTGAGTATGCAGATAAGTTTAGAGAGCACTTTGAACTGGACTGGAGACTGGAATACCGCGATATAGATATCAAAACTTATATGAGCGATTTTGAGGGCGCTATTAAAACTGCGGATGCAGCAATTGAAAAGCTTAGCACCATGGACCTTGAAAGGGAAGAGGGCATGCCTGACCCTGAGATGATTTTTAGATGGCAAAAGGGTAGAGCCATGCTATTAAATCGCAAGGATCTATTCTCACTAGAGTTTGACCCTGATAGACTAGCTGAAGCATATGCTTATTTGAAAGAATCCTTTGATAAAGCAGTGGAAATAAAAGATATAGACATGATGATGTGTATCTTAGAAAGCATGAATGCCTATTGGATATACACTGGCAGATATGATGAAGGTGCACAGGTCATCAATCAGCTTCTTGAAGACCATGGAGATGCAGGCATAGATGTAGAAGAGTTAAATGAAATGCTTAGCCGATATGCATTGCTTAAGAAGGATTATGCAGCTGCAAAGGAATACAAAGCAAAGGCAATAGAGTCTACAGATTTAGGTAAATTTAAGGATACTATTTCAGGAAAGTATGTGACTGCTGAAAATCTTGCAGAGTTTCAGAGCCTTAACATCAATGGTGAAGTAGATAGAGTTGAACATGTTCTTAATTCATTGATACTGGAGCCAGAGCTTTTCACAGAGGAAGAAAGGGTAAATGCTATTGATGCTCTATTGACATTTATCGAAAAGGTAATTGAGCTAAATAGAGAAGATATTGATGCCATGATTCCAATCACAGCTCACGCTATAAACTTTGGGCCATCAATAATAGACGACTATGAGCGCCTTTATAAAATTGTTAATTCCAAGTACATGAAGAAGCTTTACTCTAATGCAAAGCAAACATTCCGTGAGAAGAATAACAGAAATCTTATGAGAATTTGCTATTTCCTGGGCAGAGAAAACGAGTCAAAGGCCTATGCCAAGAATTACCTGGCAGATTTAAATGAAAAGCCTATCTGCCGCGACAAGGGCATCACCCTGGAGGAAGCAGTAAAGCAACCTCGCTATAGCAACAGAATTGATATAGCAGCCCTTGGAACAGCTTATCTATACATGGGCCGAGTAGAAGATGCTAAAAACATGCTCCTTCTTATGATGCTCAATCCAGTTTGTTGGTTCTGCAAGAAATGTGGATGTCTGGAGTATTATTTGCTTAAGGCAGAGATTGATATTGTTGAAGGAAACATTGAAGAGGCAAAGCAATTCCTTGATGAAGTTGAAAAGACTGAATGGAATAATCATGAAGAAATAGCAGCTTCACTGAAGAAGTATTTAGAAAAGCGTTAAATAAAATACGCAACTATTGAAAGTTGTTACTAATAAGGTTATTCTAAGGTTAACATATTAATAGCAGAGGAGGAAAATGTTATGACATACTTAGTTGTTACTTTGTTGGTAATCATTTTAGTGCTTGTAATCATGGGCATTAGAATCGTGCCACAGGGATATGTATTCGTAATTGAGAGATTGGGAAAATATCGTGCTACACTTGGTGCAGGATTTCACGTAATTATTCCATTTATTGAGAGGGTTTCAAAGAAGGTTTCTTTAAAGGAACAGGTAGCTGATTTCCCTCCACAGGACGTTATCACAAAGGATAACGTTATCATGAAAATTGATACGGTAGTTTATTTCAAGGTGCAGGATCCAAAGCTTTACGCATATGGCGCTGAGCGTCCAATCCTTGCACTTGAAAATCTTACAGCTACAACACTTCGTAACTTGGTTGGTGAGCTTGAGCTGGACCAGACACTTACATCAAGAGACAACATCAACTCTAAGATGCGTGTCATCCTTGATGAAGCAACAGACCCATGGGGTATCAAGGTAGGCCGTGTAGAACTTAAGAACATCATTCCACCAGAGGAAATCCAGCGTTCAATGGAGAAGCAGATGAAGGCTGAGCGTGACCGCCGCGAGACACTTCTTGAGGCAGAAGGTCACAAGCAGGCTTCAATCACAAGAGCAGAAGGTGATAAGCAGGCGCTCGTTCTTAAGGCCGAGGCAGAAAGAGACGCACAGATTGCTCGCGCAACAGGTCAGGCAGAGTCAATCCGCCTTGTATACGAAGCAGAGGCTCGTGGTATTGAAATGCTCAAGAATGCCAACATCGATGAGCGCGTTCTTCAGATTAAGAAGCTTGAAGCTCTTGAGAAGATGGGCGATGGCCGCGCTACTAAAATTGTTGTTCCAACTGATTTAGCACAGGCAGCATCAGATCTTACATTCAAGACAGAAATGCTTGGCTTCGGCAACAACACACCAGTTGACGCTTCACCAGCAGCCACTCCAAAGGCAAAGGTAGAAGACCCTTGCTGCGACGAACCAGGCAAAAGCAACACAACCCGCCAGCTGGCCCAGGGGAATTAATAAGTAATACATTATAAGTAAAATAGGGAATTAAACGATATAGGCTAGCCACTTGTTGGCTAGCCTTTTTCTTCATCTAGCTTGTTACATTGTATATGGCCTTGGCACCAGTCAAGAGCAAGCCCTCCGGGAGCTTCGCTCTCTTGACTAGGCGCCTGCAGCCATATAAAAAGTAATCAAGCCAGCTGAAGAAAGGGGTCTGTGGCGGTCGCCACACTCTCTATTTATCGCAACTTAGCGATAGCAGTACGTTTCTTAAGGTTCTTGCGATAAAATTTTAGAGTTTTTGAGCTAGATTTATCGCAAGCTAACGAGGAAATGCGCTCTGCCAGACTTGCTGCGATAAACTATTAGCTCTAACCTACTAGTTTTTATCGCATGATATACTCTAATTATTATGTTCTCGTTCAGTTGCGATAAATGGCACTGTGGTAAGGCTCCACACACGCTAATGTGCCGCAAAAAAAATAGAATTACTAAATATATCCAGGGCACGTGCAGATATTTAGTACCTTTTTATGATGAAAATTCTGAATGTACTAAATGAGGAGGACCCACCGCTTTATATATAGTACCTTTTTAAAAATTATGCGACATATATAACAATATGTGCATATTCTATTAAGAAAAATACTAAATATATACGGTATGTGCTCACATATTTAGTATTTTGGAGTTTTATAGCCTTTAAATGAGCTGAAATGTACTAAATGAAACAAGGTAAGTTTCATATATTTAGTATTTTTGATGTTTAACCTCATTTTCAAAGAACAGTGGCGCTGCCACAGACCCTTTCTTCAGCTGGCTTGATTACCATTTATATGGCTGCAGGCGCCTAGTCAAGAGGGCGAAGCCCCCGCAGGGCTTGCTCTTGACTGGTGCCAAGGACATATACAATGTAACAAGCTAGATGAAGAAAAAGGAACTTAGCAATAAACTAAGTCCCTCGGCTAATTCCCTATTTACCCTATTCCCTTGACAAGAAATTTTCTCCATGCTATAACTGTATTAGAACACGTAATACAGTGACGGGTTATATTACCTATAGGGAGGTATTTGATGATCCAATTGAATTACAGAGATTCTAAGCCTATTTATGAGCAGATAAAGGATGGTCTTAGAAGACTTGTAGTATCAGGGGCAGTGAAGAAGGATGAAAAATTGCCTAGTGTGCGAGAGCTTGCTACAAGCTTGTCGATTAATCCGAACACTATCCAAAAGGCTTATAGAGAGCTAGAACAAGAAGGTTACATTTACACGATCGCGGGCAAGGGAAGCTATGCGGCTGAGAAAGCAGACGTTGCCTCAGGGAGGAATGAAGAATTGATGAAAGAATTCGATGAGATTGTAAAAGAACTTCTGTATCTGTACGAGGATAAGGATTTCCTCATAAAACGAATTGAAGAACTTGCGAAGGGAGGGCCTAAAAATGATTCAAGTAAATAACGTCACCAAAAAGTTTGGCGATTTCGTAGCGCTGGATGATTTGAATATGCATGTTGAGCGTGGCGCGATTTACGGTCTTGTTGGTCCTAACGGCGCAGGAAAATCTACTATTATTCGCCATTTAAGTGGCGTGTTTAAGCAGGATAAGGGCGAAGTGCTTATTGATGGCCAAAGCGTTTATGAAAATGAAAAGCTTAAATCACGCTACACAATAATTCCTGATGAAATATTCTTTTTCACTCAGGCAAATACACTGGATATGATGAAGTTCTATAAGGACATGTATCCAACCTTTGACGAGGCATTGTTTAAAAAGATTTTAAATTGCTTCCCAGAGGTTAATCCTAAAAAGATGGTACGTACGCTTTCAAAGGGTATGCAAAAGCAGGTGGCATTTATGCTTTCTATTGCAGCACGTCCAGAGCTTATGATTTTGGATGAGCCAGTGGATGGCCTTGACCCTGTTATGAGACGTCAGATTTGGAGTCTTATCATGTCTGATGTGGCAGAAAACGGACTGACTGTACTTGTCAGCTCTCACAACCTTAGAGAGTTAGAGGACGTATGTGACCATGTAGGCATTATGAATCACGGCAAGATTCTCATAGAGCGCTCATTAGACGAGCTGCAGACCTCTATAACAAAGATTCAGGTAGCATTTGCAGAGGATGATTTCCCTAAGCTTCCACCAGAGATTGAGGTACTTAAAAAAGTATCTACAGGTCGCGTCCATACACTAATAGTAAAGGGCGAGCCAAGGGCAGCAGAGAAAGCAATAGCTACTTTAAATCCACTTTTGATGGATGTTCTTCCACTTACATTGGAAGAGATATTTATTTATGAGTTAGGAGGTGAGAATTATGCAGTCA
>JAEEGF011534681.1_pt1 | contig 16507 bp, 12 predicted proteins | sample 9134171 | NCBI WGS metagenome assembly JAEEGF01 (sample SAMN16246542, study PRJNA631951) | gut metagenome | biome: gut microbiome; feature: rumen; material: AP-attached | host: Bos | place: Iran: Karaj | collected 2018-10
CCGATACCGGTGAATTTGATCGGTACGCCGGTCACGGCTTTTACGGAGAGAACGCCGCCGCCCTTTGCGTCGCCGTCGAACTTGGTAACGATCAGGCCGGTGACATCCAGCTGTTCATGGAAGGTCTTTGCGACATTGACGATATCCTGACCGGTCAATGCATCGACGGTCAAAAGGATCTCGCTTGGATGCGCGACTTCCTTGATATCGCGCAGTTCCTGCATCAGTTCCTCATCGATCTGCAGACGGCCTGCGGTATCGATGATGATGACATTGAAGCGTTTCCCTTCGGCATACGCAAGACCCTGGCGGACAGTCTCCACCGCGCCTGTTTCGGTGCCGAGGCTGAAGACTTCGACGTTGATCTCGCTGCCGAGCGTCTGCAGCTGTTCGATCGCGGCCGGACGGACGACGTCGGCGGCGATCAGCAGGACTCTCTTATGCTGCTTGTATTTCAGATAGTTGGCGATCTTCGCAGCCTGGGTCGTTTTACCTGTACCCTGCAGACCGACCATCACGAAGACGCTCGGATCGGTCTCCGCATAGTGCAGCGGGGTCTCATCGCCCAGCAGGACCATCAGTTCGTCGTGAACGATCTTAACGAGCTGCTGGCTCGGTTCGACCGCGGTCAGGACTTCCTGACCGAGAGCCTTTTCACGGATGCTGTTGAGGAAATCTCTGGTGACGCCGTAGTTGACGTCCGCTTCCAGCAGGGCGACGCGGATATCCTTCAGCGTCTCCTCCATATTCTTTTCAGTCAGCTTGCCCTTGCCCTGAAGATTGCGTATCGTTTTTGTAAGTTTTTCCTGTAATGTATCAAAAGCCATATCTTTTCACCTGTTTTCTTGTCCGTTCCATTATACCGAAAAGCGTCCGTAAAAAGAAGAGCGCACGCTCCCGTGAAAAAAGGAGGAACATTTCCTCCTTTATCATTCGGAATGATCAGCCGACCGAACCTTCCATATTCATCTTCAGCAGCTGGTTGAGTTCGACCGCGTATTCCATCGGCAGCTCCTTGGTAAAGGGCTCGATGAAGCCGAGGATGATCATCTGGGTCGCTTCTTCCTCGCTCAGTCCGCGGGACATCAGATAGTAGAGCTGTTCCTCGGAGATCTTGGAGACGGTCGCTTCATGTTCGATCGTGCTGCTGTCGTTATCGACGATGTTCGTCGGATAGGTATCGCTTCCCGATTCCCCGTCGATGATCAGCGTATCGCAGGAGACCTTAGCGTGGGAATGGTGTGCCTTCGGCAGGATGTTGACTAGACCGCGGTAGTTGACTCTGCCGCCGGCCCGGCATAACGACTTGGAGATGATCGTGGAGCTCGTATAGGGAGCCAGATGGATCATTTTGGCGCCGTTGTCCTGGAACTGGTTGTGGCTGCCGACCGCGACCGAGATGGCCACGCCCTTCGCCCCTTCCCCTTTCAGGATGCAGCAGGGATATTTCATATTCAGATGGGAACCGACGTTGCCGTCGACCCATTCCATGATGCCGTTCTCTTCCACGGTCGCCCGCTGGGTGACCAGGTTCAGGATATTGGTCGACCAGTTCTGAACAGTGGAATAGCGCATCTTGGCGTTCTTCTTGACAACGATCTCGACGACGCCGGCGTGCAGGGAATCCTTCGCATAAAGAGGCGCGGTGCAGCCTTCGATGTAGTGGATGTCGCTGCCCTCGTCGACGATGATCAGCGTTCTTTCGAACTGACCCATCCGTTCGGAGTTGATGCGGAAATAGGACTGCAGCGGCTTGTCGAGTTTGACGCCCTTCGGCACGTAGATGAAGGAACCGCCTGACCAGACCGCCGAGTTCAGGGCGGAGAACTTGTTGTCGGTATACGGGATGACCGTTCCGAAATACTCTTTGAAGAGTTCCGGATACTCGCGCAGACCGCTGTCCGTATCGAGGAAGATGATCCCCGCGTCGCGGGCTTCCTGCAGCATGCTCTGATAGACGGCTTCCGATTCATACTGGGTCGAGACGCCGGAAAGGAACTTCTGCTCCGCTTCCGGGATCTTCAGCTTGGCAAAGGTGTTCTTGATCGTTTCCGGGACGTCTTCCCAGTTGCTCTCTACCTTGGCGCTGGGCTTGATATAGTACGTGAAATCATCGTAGTCGACTTCGGAAAGATCGACGCCCCAGGTCGGGGTCGGCATCTCCAGGAACTTGCGGTAAGCCTGCAGCCGGTATTCCAGCATCCATTCGGGTTCTCCCTTCTGGGCGCTGATCTCGCGGACGATCTCCTCAGACAGACCTTTTCCCGTACTGAAGACCGATACGTCTTCATCCCTGAAGCCGTAGCGGTAATTCTCCTGGGAATCGATGATCTTCTGATTTTCTTCTTTTACTGTCATTTTTCGTAACTCTCTCTGATCAGTTCTTCCATGGCTTCCACGCCGATCAGGCCGCATTTGACGCGGTTCGGCTGCGCGTAGAGCGTTTCAAAAGCCTGGGCTTCCTCGAGGTCTTCATAGTCCCCGGCTTCGCCCTTCAGAAGTCTGTAATACTGTTCGATCATCTCAAGCGCCTCCGCCCTTTTCTTTCCCTTGATCAGATCGGAAAAGATCGAGGTCGAAGCCGTCGAGATCGTGCAGCCGACTCCGTCGAAACGGACATCCTTTACGATATCCCCTTCGATGTCGAGCTGTACTTTTATGTCGTCGATACAGGAGGAAGATGCCTGGTGCTTCATTCTGTAGCGTGCATCTTCGACCAGTCCGTGGTTATGCGGTTTCTGATAATGGTCGATCAGGATCGCCCTTTTCAGTTCGGTGTCCATCATAACAGGACTCCGACGCATTTCTCCAGCGTGATGTCACGGAGAACTTCGATGAAACGGTCGATCTCCGCTTTCGTGTTGTAAAGATATAAGGAAGCGCGCAGCGTTTCTGTCGCCCCGATCGTGTTCCACAGGATCTTGGCGCAGTGATTGCCGGAGCGCACGTCGATGTGGTTGGCAGCCAGATAGGATGCGGCGTCCTGGGCAAAGATCCCCTTGACGTTGAAGGTCACAAGACCGACATCCGCTTTCGGGTTGTAGTATTCGATATTGTCCAGTGCGAGCATCTTTTCGGAAAAGTATTTCTGGAGCTCCTGGTCATAGGCGACGATGTTCTCCATGCCGATATTCATCAGATATTCGGCAGCGGCTTTCATGCCGAGCGTGCCTTCGATGTTCGGCGTACCGGCTTCGAATTTATACGGAGCTTCCTTGAGGATGATATTGCCTTCCTTGTCGAAACGGGCATTCGCGCCGCCGCCGAACAGGAATGCATCCATCTTGTCGAGCAGTTCGTATTTGCCGTACAGGACACCGGCACCGCTCGGACCGCACATCTTATGGGAAGAGAACGCCAGGAAATCACAGTCGAGATCCTGCACGTCGACGATCGCATGCGGCACCGCCTGGGCGCCGTCGATCGCGACGATCGCGCCGTAGCTGTGGGCGATCCTGCAGATCTCCTTGACCGGAAGCTCATAACCGAGAACGTTGGAGACGAAAGTCAAAGCGACGACCTTGACGCCTTCATGCATCGCCTTTTCGAAGTTCTCGACTGTCAGGTGGCCGTCTTCGGTCAGCGGGACATATTCGATCTTCGCACCGGTCATCTCGCAGGTCTTGAACCAGGGCAGGATGTCGGATGCGTGCTCAAGATAGCTCGTCAGGACGACATCGCCTTCTTTCAGATTGAAATGGCCGTAGCTGTAGGCAACGATATTCAGACCGGAAGTCGCACCGTAGGTCAGCACGATCTCCTTCTCGCTTCTGGCATTGATGAATTTCTTCATCACCTTGCGGGTGTCTTCATAGAGTCTAGAAGCCTCGAAGGACAGAGGATAATCGCCTCTGTGCACGTTGACTGTCCGGTAGTTGTAAAAATCCACCACCGCGTCGATCACCGGCTGCGGTTTGTAGGCAGTCGCGGCAGAATCAAAATAAATGATCTCAGGATGATTGCGGATCATCGGGAAGTCGTTGCGGATCTTTTCTACATCGAACATATTCTTTGCACCTTCTCTTCTTCTTCATTGAGCAGTTCGACGCCTTTTTCGAACTGCTGGAAGTCGCTGCTGTCGGGCAGCAGATAGCCCTGCACCAGTAATACCAGCGCCTCTTTGCGGGTCAGGCCGCGGCTGTTCATATAATACAGAACATCGTCATCGATCGTGCCGGAGCTCAGCGCGTGGCTGGCCTCGACATCGTTCTCATCGATCTTCAGGACCGGATCGGCGCGCAGCTTCTTCGGTTTGCCGATGGTCAGACAGCGGGAGGTCTGGTGGCATTTCGCCCGTTTGGCGCCTTTGACGATCGTACCGATGACGTTCAGGTCGAAAACGGAACCGTCCAGGCAGACCGCGGAATTGGTGATATAGACAGCGCTGTCCGGGCAGCGGTTGTACAGGTCGAATCTCACGGTCTTCTTTTTATCGACGAGATAATAGGAATCGACTGTAAGTTTCGCGTGTTCACGCACATCGATCTCTGCCTGCTGGTTCAGTTCGCTGTCGCTGAGCGAGATATAGGTGATCTTCAGTTCCGCGTTGACCACATAGCCGGTCTCCTTCAGAGTGACCGGGTGTTCATTGCGGATCACCACCAGAAGCTCATGGAAGCCTTCCGTCAGTTCATAGCGGATCTCGCTGTCTTCGCTGATCAGCAGGGTCAGGCAGCTGTCGCCGTTGCCGACTGTCAGGACACTGTCGATCTCAACGTAATCAGCCATTGCGGATCCCCAGGTTATGCGCGCAGACACCAAGCGAATAGACCAGCGGCTTCGCCAGCTGTTTCGGTTCGAGCTTCAGTTCCTCGTAAAGCCAGTCGTAACCTTCGTTATCAACTTTCTCGACGAGCTCATAATCACCCTCGCAGACGACGCGGCCGTCGAGGATGATGTGAGAATGGGTCGGTTTCAGCAGTGAGAAGAAACGCTCGTAATGGGATACGACGATCATGCTGAGACCTGTTTCCTCCAGCTGTTTGTTCAGCGCGTCGGCGACGATCTTGATCGCGTCGATATCGAGACCGGAGTCGATCTCATCGAGCAGCGCGAAATCCGGTTTCAGCATCATCATCTGCAGGATCTCGTTGCGCTTTTTTTCACCGCCGGAGAATCCGTCGTTGATGAAACGGTGCGCCAGGTCTTCTTTCATCTTGAGTTCCCTGATCGCCTTGTCCATCTGTCTGGCGAATTTGAAGACAGATACCGCTTCCTCGCTGCGGGCATTTACGGCTGCGCGCAGGAAGTCGGAATTGGTGACGCCGGCGATCGCCTGCGGGTACTGCATTGCCAGAAAAAGACCGGCGCGGGAACGCTGGTCGACCGGCATCGCCAGAACGTCTTCGCCGTCCAGCTCGATCGAACCGGAAGTCACGGTATAGGCCGGATGTCCCATGATCGACTGCAGCAGTGTGGATTTGCCGTTGCCGTTGGGTCCCATCAGGGCGTGGATCTCACCGGACCGGACGGTCAGGTCGATGCCTTTTAATATCTCTTTATCTCCGACGCTTACGTGGAGATCTTTAACGGTTAATACTCTAGACATATAAGGATAATACCTCCGAAAGAGATTATAACACAGTCTGTACAGATTTGATTTTTTACACACTGTCCTTAAATTGTATTCGCAAATGAAATGGAGTATAATCTTTATGTTTTAGGAGGTTTTTTTAATGGAGCGAAAAGAGCTGATTAAAAAATACTGGTTTATCGGACTCGTCGCTGTGTTTGCCCTGATCTTCGTGGGCATCTATACAGTCACCGAGATCCGCAATAGACCTACAGTTATCAAGACCGCCCAGCAGGACGGCAAATACCTGATCTACCGCTTAGGCGATGACGTCTATACCGCTGACGAACTCTATGAGGACATCTACCCGACACAGGCACTGAACAACGTCCTCGTCCGTTATGATTACATGGTCGTCAACAAAGCTTACGAGACAACTACCGAGATGAGCGATATCGCGACCAGCAACGCGCAGTATCTGCTCAGCATGTACGGCGAGGAAACGATCGATTCCGAACTGAAAGCCATGGGCTTCAAAGGCGCGGAAGATCTGACCAACTACTATGTCTATCTGCAGAAGAGCAATCAGTTCCTGATGGATCTCTTCCGCAACGACCAGACCGGTCTCGTCGATTCCTTCATCGCCGACAACAATTCCAAGGTCATCTCCCACATCCTGATCAAGGTCGCGGATGTCGAAACAGTCACCAACGAAGACGGAACGACCACTCTGGTCGCCCATCCGACCGAAGAGGAACAGGCCAAGCTTGACGAAGTCCTCGGCAAGCTCGGAAGCGAGGATTTCGCGGAACTGGCGAAACAGTATTCCGAAGACACTTCCGCTTCCAACGGCGGCAGCCTCGGCTACTATGACAAGTCTGTCGGCACCGGCTACGTTCCGGAATTCGCGGCAGCAGCTGACGCACTGACGGAAGGCCAGGTCACTGAACCGGTCCTGTCCCAGTACGGCTGGCATATCATCCGCTGCGACGCATCCACCAAGGAAACGCTGCTTGAAAACGAATCCTTCGTCAATGCTCTGCAGGGCGCCAATCCGACGATCTACCAGAAGGCGATCCGTGAGAAAGGCGAAGAACTCGGCATCGTGATCGCGGATCCGGCTGTCGACCAGCAGATCCTCGACATGATCGCTTCTTATGAAGAAGGAGGTAACTAAGATGAAGAAAGTATTGCTCGTACTCCTTACCGTCCTCTTCTTATTCGGCTGCAGCGGTAACGGCGGAACTGCCAAAGTCAGTGACGGCGAGACCGCCATCATCACTTCCCCGGACGGAGACTACACGAAACAGGATCTGTTCGACGCCTTCATGAACACCGACATCTCCTATACCCTGCTGCAGAACATCTGCAGACAGATCGCAGTCAAGGAAGGTTTTGAAGTTGAAGAAAGCGTCAACGAGACTCTTGAACTCTACAAGTCGATCTACGGCGAACAGTTTGATACTCTCGCTGAATCCTACGGCGGCCTGGAGGCGTTCACCGAATATCTGCGCGGTTCCGCATCCATCACCCGTCTCTACGATGAGTACATAAAGATCAATCTGGATCAGTACATCGAGGAATACAAGCCGTTCAAAGGCCAGGTCGTGTACTTCGACAGCGCCGAGGACGTCGCGTCTTTCCTGGAAAAAGTCAAAGGCGGCGCGGACTTCGCCGAAACAGCGACCGCGATGGGCTATCTGCTCGATGCGTCCGGCCAGGTCTATACTGATAAGGATTCCCTGCCCTTCGAAGTCAAGGAATATATCAACGCCGCTTCGGGTACCGGACTCTCCGATCCGATCGAGACCGTTCTCTCCACTTCCGACGCGAACGGAACGACGACCGAAACAACGAGATACTACGTCGTGAACATCCTCGACAAGGATGCCGGCAATTTCCAGGAAGAATTCATCAACAGCCTGCGCAGCCACGTTGACAGCGTTCCGGCGATGAATTACTACTTCGGAAAATACAACCTGACAGTCCATGACCAGAGAGTCTACGACCTTCTCAGCAAAACTTATTTAGGAGTAAAATAATGTGCGTATTCTGTGAGATCATCAAGGGAAACATCCCGTCTGCCAAAGTCTACGAAGATGACAAGACCTTAGCCATCCTCGACATTTCCCAGACGACCAAGGGCCACACCCTGGTCCTGCCGAAGCAGCATTACGAGAATCTGCTGGAGATCCCGGCAGAGGAACTGGCGGAACTGATCGTCAAAGTTCAGAAGATCGCCGCCAACAACGTCGCGAAGCTCGGCGCCAAGGGTTTCAACCTGCTGGTCAACACCGGTGCCGTTGCCGGACAGAGCGTCCCCCATCTGCACTTCCACATCATCCCGCGTTATGACGAGAACGACTCCATCGAGATCAGTTTCAAGGAGAACTCGTTCGATCTCCAGGAGATCTGTGATCTTCTGAAATAAGCACAGAAATCCATCGAATAAAAAAAGTATGGCTCAGACCATACTTTTTCTTTGCCCTTACCTTTACACGGACAGAATAAAACGGCCTCTTGGCCGTTGTTCTATTTTCGTTTCGGTCAGTCTTCGTCTTTGTACGCCAGTACATATCCGGCAGACATACAGAAGACGATCAACATAATACCCAGCATTTCTACCTCCTGTTGCTTTCAAACGCAAACTAGTACATCATACCACGTTGTCCGGGAATTGCAAGCCTTTTCGGCGTGCTGGAAGACAAACTGCGCGCTCTGCGGCACCGGAGCACAAAAGACGGCTGAATACCCATTCATGAAGAACGCTCCGTATTTCGCTTCTTTTGCCGTCTGAAGCCGCATTCAGCCAGAATGCTCTGTTTCGTGCAGAATAAAACCCGGACAGATGCTCCGCTCCGTCCGGGTCATGAAATCTTTGGTCAGCTGATGATCTGAACAGCAGGCAGGCCAGGCAGCCGGACCGCAATACTGAACTACTGTCCGGCAGCTTTCGCTGTTGCCTTCTCGATCGCTGTCCGGTCCGTTTCTTCCCAGACATCCGTATGTTCCGCTTTTCTGCGGTTTATGAGGAAGATGGCCACGCCGACGAGGATCAGGACCACGACTGCTCCGGCGCTTCCTTCCACACCGAAATTGACATTATAGAACAGTCCGTTCGTCGCCAGGGCGGCGTCCAGCCGGAAAACGGAGTAAGCGGATACGATACCGCTGTTCGGCAGTCCGAAAAATACACTCTGGGTGAAATTCCATCCCGCGTGAAAAGCCGCGGCGATCCACAGACCGTTGTAGTAGTAGACGAGCAATGAGAAAACGAAGCCGACGGTGAATATCTGAATAAAGCTCAGCACCGTGATCCCCGTATTGAATGCATGCATCAGCATGAACACGAGCGAGTTGATAAAGATCGCGATCCATGGTGCTTTATATCTTCTGCGCAGCTTCTGATACAGATACCAGCGGTTCATCAGTTCCTCGGCTGCCGACTGGATGAATACGGAGACGAAAAACAAAATGAACGGCAGGAATTCAAGTCCGCTGTACGAAAGATGGATATCCCCCATCAGAACAGACATCAGCACGCAGAAGCCGTTGCATCCGAATCCCAGCGCGAGCCCGATCAGCAGTCCTCTGAAATTGTTGCCGGCACGGTTCCTCACGCGTCCGGCAGCATCCTCTGTCCCTTCCTGTCTGCGCGGGCTTTCGTATCTTACCGCCTGCAGCATCGGCCGGTTGCTTCTGAAGAGGATCACTACCAGGAAAAGGATCACCCAGATCCCGATAAAGCCAAGGTAATTAAGAAGGAAAACGGCGGCGTCATGGTCTCCTCCGAGGATGTTTTCAATGAAACCACCGAACAGCCTTCTGACGGGCACCAGAATAGAGCCAAGAAACGTAAGCACAAACGAAAGCGCTGACGCAATAACGAACTGGTCTGTGATCTTCCTGCCGGGACGAAGATATTTTTCTATGAGATCGGACATCTGCAGTTTCCTCCCGATTATATTATTGAATACTGCAACGTCATCCTGTTCGCGGTGACGATCCTGTATTCAATGTCTCATTATGTATAGTATAGCATTGGATCTGCGGGGTCTGACATCCCCTGTTTTTTTCTTTCCTTCCCCAGCATTCCGGCATAGAAAAAGCCCGGATCCCGGCATTGCTGCCGGCTCTCCGGGCATTGAAGCCTCTGGTCAGGATGAAGGGATTTGAACCCTTGACCTCTTGAACCCCATTCAAGCATTCTACCAAGCTGAACTACATCCTGAAAGACTTCTAATAGTATAGCACAAAAAGCTAATTGTGTTTATAGAAACTGCGATTGTCCAAAGCAAACAGTTTTTGTGTGAATTCACCGGTCTCGATCTGCTTGAACGCCTTGTCCAGGATGTTCATCCGGGCATCGATATTGTCGATATAGTTCAGCAGTTCCGCCTCGATCGTTTCCGGACGGACCGGAGAACCGTATTCGAGCTGGCCGTGATGGCTCAGCACCATATGGCGCAGAAGCAGCAGCTCTTCGCTGTCGCCGTAGCCCAGGCTGTCGCCGATCTCAAGCAGTCTGCCGGCAAGGATGGAGATATGGCCGAGCAGCTTTCCTTCCACGGTGTATTCCGGAACGACCGGGGAAGACAGTTCCTCGATCTTGCCCAGGTCGTGCAGGATCACGCCTGCGTAGAGATAGTCTCTGGAACATTCCGGATAGATCTCGCAGATCGCTCTGGCGAGCTTCAGCATCCCGGCAACATGGGTCGCCAGACCGCCCATGAATTCATGGTGGATCTTGCTGGCGGCGGGATAGGAATAGAAATCCTTCTCGTAGTAGTTCATGACTGCCGTTACGATCTTGGCGATCTTTTCGTTCTCGATCGAGGAGATCGCCTCTTCGATCACGTTGCGCAGTTCGACCTTGCTGACGGGCGATTTCGAAAGGAAGTCCTCCAGCTTGAGGTCACCTTCGTCCGCCGGAAAAACACTGACGACTTTCGCCTGCAGGGCGTTGCGGTAACGGATGATCTCCAGAGTAAAGGTATAGATCTTTCCGCTCTTCAGAAGCTTTTCCATTTCCGGACGGATGTCCCAGTACTTCGCCTCGATCGCCTTGGTGTCATCCTGTAAAGTCAGCGTCATATACGGTGCGCCGCTGTTCGTCGTTCCCTTAACGGCGGACGTCAGCAGTAAAGGCGTCGTTACGTGTTCGCCTTCTTTGAAATCAATTACCTTTGTCATCTTCCCACTCCATTCCATTGATCAGTGCATATACGGCGTCGTTCGCGAATCCTTTCGCCAGCAGCGACTGGTAGAGACGGTTGCGCAGCTGCGTGCCGCTGTATTTCCGTTCCAGCCGGCGGCGGATCTTCGAACACTCGCTCTTTAAGACAGTTTCTTCCGCGAACGCGTCTTCCGCGAAATCCAGCATCGACATCGCTTCCTGGATGTCCTCGCTGCTGAATCCGTCTTCATACAGTTTCCGCTTGATCGTCTGCTTTTTGACGAGCAGTGATTTGTTGCGGATCGATTTCTGATGTTTCTGGGCCCGGCGCAGCGCTTTGTCCGCTTCGCTGTCCTCGCTGTCCAGGCATTCCTCGATGATCTCCGGCGCGATGCCGGCTTTGCGCAGGCGGGCCGTCATCTGCTTCCGCGAAAGCAGGATGGCCTCGAAATGGTCGCGTTTTTCGATCACATAGCGGCGGTCGTCCAGCATGCCCTTCTCTTCAAGCTTTTCGACGATCTCGTCGATCTCTTCTTCCGGAAGCTCCTGTTTGTCACGCAGATATTCGCGCATCTGCTTCACGGTATAGTCTCTGGCGGAGATCCGCTTCAGCGCAGCCCGGTAAGCTTTGACGAAGCTTTCCTCGTTCTTCAGCCGCTCGTACTGGGCGGCCGTCAGTTTGTCATCCTTGCGGATGCCGAGCTGGTAATAGGTCTCCAGCGAGACCATCACCTTTTCCTCGTTCTTGCCGTTGTTCAAAGCCAGATGCACGACGTCGTTCTTCAGAGAGATGCTTTTGACGACGTAGGAAGATTCGTATTCCCTGATCGTCTCCTCATAGAGCTTCAGCATATTCTCGACATAGACATCGGCATCGTAGATCTTCGATTCCTCAAGCGCGTTCTGCTGCATTGCCTTCAGCTCCTCTCCGCTCAGGGAAAGGAACTGTTTCAGCTTCTCGACAAATTCTTCCTTATCGTCAAAGAAGTAACCGTTTCTTCCTTCACCGATCAGTTCCTCGAGGACTTCGTCATGGCGCGCCAGGACCGGCGTACCGCTGGCCAGGGCTTCCACATAGGTCATGCCCTGCGTCTCGGTCTGGGAGGCGCTGGTGAACAGATCCGCGGCATGGTAATATGCCGGGACTTCCACAAAGGGCTTTTTGTCCGTAAATATAACGATATCATCGATCGATAATGTTTTGGCAAGGCTTCTGAGCTCTTCCAGCTGCGGTCCTCCGCCGATCACGACGAACTTGGCCTTAATGCCTTCCTCCTTGATCAGCTTAAATGCTTCCAGAAGCAGCACCAGGCTTTTCTCCTGGGCGATCCGGCCGACATAGAGCACCATCTTCTCGTCATCACCGATCCCGAGTTCCGTACGGATCCTGCGGGTATCCTCTTCGGTAAAGAGGTCCGGGGAGAAACGCTTGAGTTCGACACCGGTCGGAAGGATGCTGATGGGCGTGCTGACGCCGTACCCCTTCAGCATATTCGCGGTCTTCTTGCTGGGCGCGATCAGACGCAGGCAGTCATCCCCGTACTGACGGGAGAGGACGCCGACGAGTTTTTTCGCGACCTTGTCGAAGGATTCGACGTGCAGGACATTGACGTAATGCGTATAGTCCTCATACGTCGTGTGATAAGTGCGCACCAGCGGGACATGCAGCTGTTTCGCCGCAATGCTGGCGAAGATGCCGACGCCGAATTCGGTGTGCACGTGAAAGAGATCGAAGTTCATCTCCTCAAGTTCGTCCAGCACCAGCATATGCGCCGGACTGGCGAGTTTATAGCCGTAGAGACTCTTCAATTCGATGCCGGGAAGACGGATGATCCTGCCCTCTTTTTTGACCTTGAAAAGTCCGGGCCGGGTCGAGACGACATAGGCTTCGTGTCCCTTTTCCTCAAGCTTCTTGCGCAGGAGCTCGATCGAAGAGACCACGCCGTTGATATCCGGAAGATATGTATCAGTAAATAATGCGACTCTCATAGTAATACCTAAACTATAGTATAACGAAAAGCGTCCGCTGCCGCCAGTCCCGCCCTTCCGGGCATAAGAAAAGGCTGCCGGTCAGCCGGCAGCCTGTAACTTCTTCAGATTAACCGAGGGAGTTCTTGAATTCGACCAGTCTCTTATAACGTTTTTCAGCGTCTTTTCTGGTCTTTTCGAACATTTCGTCCGCAACTTCTTCGCCCTTCAGCTGGATCAGCTGAGCGTAGCGGTTCTCGTTCTTCAGGAAGTCCTTGAAGAGTTCGAACTTCGGTTCCTTGGAATCGATCGTTAACGGATGTTCCTTACGCGGGTCGTAACGGTACAGGGTCGTGTAGCCGCATTCGACAGCCTTGGCCTGGACTTGCTGATGGTTCTCCAGGCCGCCCTTGATACCGTGTGCCTGACACGGAGAGTAAGCGATGATGATCGACGGACCATCGTAGCTTTCTGCTTCGATCATGGCGTTGATCGTCTGCTGACGGTTTGCGCCCATCGCAACGGATGCGACGTAGACTGTGCCGTACTGCATGAAGATCATGCCCATATCCTTCTTGGCTGTTGCCTTACCGCCGGCTGCGAACTTCGCGATCGCCGCGGACTGGGTAGCCTTGGAGGACTGACCGCCGGTGTTGGAGTAGACTTCGGTATCGAGGACCATGACATTGACGTTCAGGTTGTTGGCCATGACGTGGTCAAGTCCGCCGTAACCGATATCATATGCCCAGCCGTCGCCGCCGATGATCCATACGGATTTACCGACGAGATCCTTTTCGTAGCGGAGGAGTTCCTTGACAGCTTCGTTATCGGAAGCTCTGACTGCTTCGAGCAGTTCGTCCTTGAGGGCGCGCTGCGCGTCACGGTCATCCTTCGCATCGAGATAGCGCTGGAAGACATCTCTGCAGTCGCCTTCGAGATTCTTTTCCATGATCTCGTAGATGCGGGCCTGCTTGTAGTTCTGTGCGATCGCCATACCGAAACCGTATTCGGCGTTGTCTTCGAACAGGGAGTTCGCCCATGCCGGACCGTTGCCGTCTTTGTCCTTAACGAACGGAGAGGACGGAGTGGAGCCGGAGTAGATGCTGGAGCAGCCTGTCGCGTTCGCGATCAGCATGTCTTTTCCGAAGAACTGGGAAGCCAGTTTTGTATACGGTGTTTCACCGCAGCCCGGGCATGCGCCGGAAACTTCGAAGTAAGGTTTCAGGAACTGGGAACCCTTGACGTTGGTCTTCGGGAAGATATCCTTCTTCGGTTCGATCTCCTTGAACAGGTAATCGGCCAGAGGTTCCTGATCGAGCTTTGTCTTGATGTCAGCGAGGCTGAGAGCCTTCTGGCCTGCCTTGCCAGGACATTCATGGACACACAGACCGCAGCCTGTACAGTTCGCCGGGGATACCTGGATACGGAACTTCAGGTTTTCAGCACCCTTGCCGATCGCCTTGGCGGTCTTGAATTCCATCGGTGCAGCCGCGATCTCTTCGTCTGTCAGAAGGACCGGACGGATGACAGCGTGCGGACATACAAAGGCACAGAAGTTACACTGGATACACTTGTCCGGATCCCAGGTCGGGACCTGCGCAGCGATCGTTCTCTTCTCGCGGAAGGAAACGTTCGGCTGGAGGGAACCGTCTTCCAGACCGTTCTTCAGGAAGTTGCTGACCGGGAGGTCATAGCTGGTGAGCTTGTTGATAGCCTGGACATGAACATCGAAGTATTCATCGCCGCTTTCGGTCAGGAAGCTCTTGACCGGCAGCTGTGCCCATTCCGGCTTGACATCGATCTTGACCAGTCCGTCTTTGCCCATGTCGATCGCCTTGTAGTTCAGGTCAACGATCTCCTGGCCTTTCTTCAGGTAGGATTTCTTTGCCATTTCCTTCATGAGCTTCAGGGAAGTCTCATACGGCATGATCTGTTCGTTCAGAGCGAAGAAGGCAGACTGCAGGATCGTGTTGGTACGACGGCCCATACCGATCTGCTGTGCGATCTCGGTAGCGTCAATGATATAGAACTTCGCGTTCTTCTTGGCGAGTCCGGCAAGCAGAGCGCCCGGCAGTTTCTCTTCGAGCTCTTCCGGTTTGTAAGAAGTGTTCAGGAGGAAGGTGCCGCCCTTCTTCAGCTGGCGGACCATATCATACTTGTAGCAGTATTCATCGAGCGAGCAGGAGATGAAGTCCGCATCTTCGATGTAGTATGTGGAACGGATCGGTGTCGGACCGAAACGCAGGTGGGATCTGGTGACACCGCCGGCCTTCTTCGAGTCGTACTGGAAGTAAGCCTGGGCATACTGATCGGTATTGTCGCCGATGATCTTGATGGAAGACTTGTTGGCGGAAACAGTACCGTCGGAACCAAGACCGAAGAACAGACAGGAAGTATAGTCATGCTTGTTCTGGAATTCCTCATCGAGATCAAGAGACAGATGGTAGACATCGTCGTTGATACCGATTGTGAAAGGATCCTTCATGACGCCCTTGTCGAGTTCGTCGTAGACGGCCTTGATCTGGTTCGGAGCTGTATTTCTGGAGGACAGACCGTAACGGCCGCCGATGATCTGCAGATCCTTGCGGTCTTTCAGAGCGCTGACAACATCCAGATATAACGGTTCTCTTGCGCCGGCTTCGATCGTTCTGTCGAGGACAGCGATCTTCTTGACGGTTGCCGGAAGGACCTTTTCCAGATACTTCGTGGAGAACGGACGGTAGAGGTGGACCTTGACGAGACCAACGTTTCTGCCTTCAGCATTGAGGGTGTCAATCGTCTCTTTGATCGTCTCGGTAACGGAACCCATCGCGATGATGATGTTTTCAGCGGTCGGGGAACCGTAGTATGTGAACGGAGCGTATTCTCTGCCTGTATGCTTGGAGATCTCCGCCATGTAGCCGGCTACGATATCCGGGATCGCTTCATAGTAGCAGTTCTGCGCTTCACGAGCCGGGAAGTAGATATCGTCGTTCTCGGCGCCGCCGCGTGCGACCGGATTATTATGCGGATTTAATGCTTTTGCCTTGAAATGCGCAACAGCGTCCCAGTCAACGAGGCTCTTCAGATAGTCATAGTCCATGACTTCGACTTTCTGGATCTCATGGCTGGTGCGGAAGCCATCAAAGAAGTGGATGAATGGCAGTGAGCCTTTGATCGCGGACAGATGAGCGACACCGGCAAGATCCATCGCTTCCTGAACGGAATGGGATGCGATCATGCAGACGCCTGTCTGACGGCATGCATAGATATCCTGGTGGTCACCGAAGATGGACAGAGAACGGCCAGCGAGTGAACGTGCGGAAACGTGCAAAACACCCGGGAGAAGTTCACCGGCCCACTTGTAGAGGTTCGGGATCATCAGTAAGAGGCCTTGCGAAGCTGTGAACGTGGAAGCCAGAGCACCGCCCTGCAGAGCGCCGTGAACGGCACCGGCAGCACCACCTTCAGCCTGCATTTCAACAACTTTTACTTCGCTGTTGAAAATGTTCTTTCTTCCCTGCGTCGCCCAGGCATCGATCGATTCTGCCATAGGAGACGAAGGTGTGATCGGATAGATACATGCAACCTCAGTAAACGCATACGCTACATGAGCGGTCGCTGTATTACCATCCATCGACATGAATGATTTTGGCATATTTTCCCTCCTGCTTGTTAGCATATTAACATTATAATTATACCGCTTTCGCCCTGCTATTTCTATAGTCTGAGGATGGTAAAGAAAGATTTTTTCATAGTTCGTTTCCGCCCCAAATCTTTACCGTCTGACTTTTCATTAAAAAGAACTATCCACCAACTTCTGTGTTTGTGGATGCGCTGTGTTATCTGTTGTGGACAATAAGTTCCACACT